>UMFL01024338.1_pt1 | contig 22750 bp, 15 predicted proteins | sample 1965001 | NCBI WGS metagenome assembly UMFL01 (sample SAMEA4836045, study PRJEB28245) | human gut metagenome | biome: gut microbiome; material: fecal sample | place: Denmark | collected 2008 | reverse complement strand
TTTAGACATTTTTATTTTATATTTTTGATATATCTTAAGTTGATGACATTGCCCGCATAGCAGGTGGATTTTAGTCTCAAATAACTGCACACCACGCACTTATTTGAGACAGGCTAAAGCCTAATATGTAAAAACGACGCTGATCCGTAAAATAGATCAGCGCCGTCTCACTGTTTTAAATCTTTATTTTTTCATTCTGATTTCAAATTATTCTCATCAGTTTGAATATCCGGCGATTAGTCTTCTTTTTTCCGAAGAACTGTAACTGCCGCTCCTGCCGCTAATGCTAATCCTGCAAGCGGAATGATCGGTGATACGCCGTTGTCTCCTGTCTGAATTGCTTTATCCTCATCTTTCGGATCCTCCGGTTTTGGAGTTTCAGGTTTCGGATCTGCCGCTACTTTTTCAAAGTTTGCTTTCAATGTTACATCTCTGTCCACTTTAAATGCATACTCTGCTTTATCGGAAACTTCCTTACCGTCTACTGTCCAGTTCACGAACTTGTATCCGTCTTTTGCCGTTGCAGTTGCCGTTACGACATCTCCTGCTTTATAGCTTTCTTTTGCAGGATCAAGTTTTACTGTTCCCATCTTGTCGTCGTTTACAGTTACGTTCAGCTTGAATGTATCTTCTGTTACCGGCGGTTTCGGCTCTTCTTTCGCTTTGAAGTTCGCTGTCAGTTCCATATCCTTTTCTACAGCAAACTCGTACGCTGCAGAATCGGAGAATACTTTACCTTCCGATGTCCAGTTTACAAACTCATATCCTTCTTTTGCTTCTGCGATCACGATTACTGTATCGCCTTTTGCATAGTTTTCTTTCACCGGATCGACCGCTACAGTTCCCATCTTGTCGTCATTTGCTTTTACTTTTACTGTAAATGTTTCTTCTACAGGATCTTTTGCTTTGAAGTTCGCCTTAAGCTCCATGTCTTTGTCAACTGTAAACTTGTACTCTGCTTTCTTAGAAACTTCTTCATTGCCTACTGTCCAGTTTACGAACTCATACTTGCTTTCGTCTTTTACTTTCGCAGTTGCCGTTACTTCTGTTCCTTCTTTGTACTTATCAGCTTCCGGACTAAGCTTTGCCGTACCCATCGCTTCATCGTTTACTGTTGCCGTTACTGTGTATGTCTTTTCTACAGGCGGCTGCGGCTCTTCTTTTGCTTTGAAGTTCGCTTTAAGCTCCATGTCTTTGTCAACTGTAAACTTGTACTCTGCCTTCTTAGAAACTTCTTCATCGCCTACTGTCCAGTTTACGAACTCATATTTGCTTTCGTCTTTTACTTTCGCAGTTGCCGTTACTTCTGTTCCTTCTTTGTACTTATCAACTTCCGGGCTAAGCTTTGCCGTACCCATCGCTTCATCATTTACTGTTGCCGTTACTGTGTACTCTTTTACTTCAGGAACGTCTTTTACCACCGTGATCTTATAGTTTATTCCTTCTGATGCCGCTACAGTTACTGTTCCTTCTTTCACACCTGTTACTACGTTTCCGGCAGATGCTTTGTAGAAGCTCCATCCGTTATCATCACTCGGATAAGCTGCAACTTTATTATTATTTCCTGCCCAGTTGTTCAGATAATAATTATTTGCCGAAACAGAGAATCCTCCGTTTGCTCTTGCTCTGATCGTCAATACCTGCTCTGCATCCTTCAGTTCCACATTATTTCCAGAAATATTAATGTATTTGCCTGACGCGGCATCTTTCATCGTATAGCCTTCGCCTGATTTGGTAAGCGTCCACATAAAGTCTTTCGCAGTCTCATCATTATTAAAGTTGACCGCTTTCATTCCAAGACCTTTTTCAGAACCTGCTGCTGTACTTACCGTATTCAGCATGATATGACTATTATTTCCGAATAAATATGTTCCTTCTGTGATTTCTGAAATTGCTTTGTAAGGCGGCATGTTCTCACGTTTTTCCAAACTTACGATACCGTCTTTTGTCACTTCGGATTCATTTAAAATCTTGCCCGGTACGTTATATGTCTCGCCGATCTTGATTGTTACTTCTTCCACATCATTTTTCACGAAGATGAAGTATGTCTTGTTACCGATCTTCACAGATGTTTTGCCTTCTGCTTTTCCGGTAATTGTGATATCTGTCTTAGCACCGATTGTCTCATCTTCATACATTTTGCCTGTTACCTTCGCAACATAGCTATATTTTTCATTTCCCGTTGCCGGATTCAACAAATAGTAATTATTGCCTTCTACAGTTGCCTTCATAGCGATCAAGTATTGACCACCGTTCTCAATTTCTGAGAGTTCACTGATTTTTGTATATCCTGGGATCTCACTATCAACTACATTGTCATCTTTTCGATAAAGTTCAAAATCACATTTGCCTTTACTATCTACAGAACCATTTCTATCGAAATGGAATTTACTTGCATCATCTTTCCAAAAATACAAATATTTGCTGTTTGAAGCGTCTTCTGCCTGCTGTAACGTAAATGCTTCTCCATTTTTAGCAACCGTAATAACCGCCTCTGTCTCGACAAGTGGTCTGTTAGCTCCTGATGATGATTTTGGTCCGAGATAAACCTTTTTCCCATCCTCTGTTACTGCTGTGATCTTATACTGGTTTTCTGTTCCCTCCTGTTTATCAAACGTAAACAGGCATTTACTGATCTTCTTCTCACCGCCATTATCAAACTGTGCATTAGTTCCAAGCGCTACCGAAGCCTCTTCTTTTATCGGGATATTTTCTTCAACTACTTTTGCAACATGATTAAAATTACTGCTTGCAGCAGATGGATTTACCGCATAATAAGTTCCATCATCCGCCTTTGCCGTAATTAAATATTTCGTACCGCTTGTAAGTTGAGAAATATCTGTCACTTTCTCATACCCCGGCATTCCCAGATCATTTTTTGCACCTGGCGCCGCTTTCCATAATTCCATGTGACACTGTGCCACATCACTGCTGTATCTGTCAAAGTGCAGCTTAGAAGTATCGCCCTTCCAGAAATAAAGATATGCACCGCCTGTTCCTTCTGTCATATCTTTTAAAGATACCGTTCCATCCTCATGTGACTCTAATAAAATTTCTGTCTCTGTCTCTGCGCTTACACACTGTGACGGTGCTTTTTTATGGTTCACATATACTTTCTTATCTCCAGCCTGTGCGGAAATTTTATATGTATTTTCTTTATTTGCCACACTCTCAAATGTAAACATGCAGTTATCCAAGGAGACTTTCTCTCCATTAAAATTCGCCTGTGCAGTTGCAAGCTGTGCTTTTACCTGTTTCTCAACTGCCTGTGCATCCTCTCCTACCAATGTCACATCTGCAATATTTTTATCAAGACCGTCTAATGTGCTGTCACTGTAATTTCCTGTCTTGTCTGTATATGTTTTCGTATCTCCTACACGAAGATCTACGATCTCATAATCTTTTTCATCTGTTACGATTACATCGACTGTCGTCTTTTCACCTTCAGACTCAACTGTTACAGTCGCTTTTTCCATTCCTGTTACTGTTTTAGATGTCAATGTCACTTCGCCGTCAGCATATGCTGCTGTTACTGCGTTTTCATTGTCAGAAGAAACTTCCACTTTTGCGCCATCTTTTAAGCCGTTTACTGTCAGTTTTTTCGACATATCAGATGTCATTGTAACATCTGCCACAGTACCGTTTTCGTCTGTGCACCAGATATTTCCGATTGCTGCGCCTTTTGCAACGTCTTCAATATCAAAATCTTCATACGTAATCACAGTTCCGTCACTCTCATAAAGAAGACCGATCGTTCCGTCAGGAAGAATTGTCAGACAAGAGTATGCGTAATATGCAGATCCGTTAATGCTGTAGTTATATTTCCAGTCAAGTGTTCCGTCATCCTGCACTAAGCCTACGAAAATCTTTCCCGCCGCACGTCCCGATGAAGACGATGGAGTTGCAAACAAGATTGCTGTTTTACCATCAATTTTCTTCGGATATGTAATTGCTGTCAACTGACAATTCAGCCAGTAACTAATCCCCATATTTTTTTGCGTTGACCATGTTTCTCCAAAATCATCCGATGTATAATATCCGCCATGGCGAGTAAACATATACAATTTTCCATCTGCCTCAGTTACAACTGCTTCTGAACTCGATCCAGATACAGACTTTCCTCTTTCCCACGTCTTACCGCCATCATCCGAATAAATAGCCACGCTATTTTTATCTGAACCTGTAAATTCATATGCCGTAAATAAGATCCTGCCTTTAGAAGTAACCATACCTCGTCCCGGTCCTACTAAAAGAGACTGCTCATGATCTTTTCTCATATTGACAATCGTAGGTACAGACCACGTTGCTCCTGCATCTTCCGATGTTGTCAGGTACAAATAATCTGTCGGCCATACCTGAAACGGCGAATCAGCTTCAAACAGATTCGCATCTACATCTTTCCCTTTAATATTAAAATAAGCGTCAACTGTATAACCTTCTACGATTGCGTCATTCGCATCTTTAATCACATATGCAGAATCAGATTCTTTCTTATCATTCTTTTCCAAATGATATGTATAGTTAGCTTCATTCTGACGATCATTTACCCAACAATTCTGCCATTTCCTTGCGTCTGCCAGAAGAATATTTCCGTTCTCATCATGACTTTTACCTGCGACCAGTGCATGACTCGCGCCATTCAGCGCATATCCTGCCGGAAAAAGGTCTGCAATCATGTACACCTTTTCTCCGTCCGTTGCCATGGCAGGATCGATAAACGTTGTAGAATTGTTATTATGCGTGTTCCCGTTATCACCAAGGTAATTAGCAAACGTATAGTGCCATGTCTTTCCTTTGTCTGTCGAACGGGATACGATCGTATCCAGTCCACCACCGTCTAAACTCGTATTCCATCTGGCATCGCAGCCGGCTACCAATGTGCCGTCATCAAGAGATACAAGACACGGAATTCTAAACCTTGTACTTCCTCCCGTTCCACTCCAGAATGGCTGTTCTTTCGTTGTTCCGTCTTGGGGCTTCACGCCATCTGCCGCCATAACTGTTCCCGGCACACTACTGACCGTTAAAACCGCGGCAAGCAGAAGCGCTAAAGCCCTTCCTCTTTTTTTCATACTTTTCCCTCCGTTTATTTTTAGGCTCATGTCAATCCCCCCGAAGTGCCAAAAGGCATATTCCGGGATTGTAAGCGATCGCCAAGTTCTCGGCGAACTCAGACTTTGGCTTATCGCCATTACAAAAAAGAAAAACCGTATTAAACCATCTACGATTTTCCATTTTACACCTTATTTATATTATACTATTCGCCATATTGTTTTTCAATGAGATTGCCCTTGACAAAACCACTGAATTTTTCGTGCTAAACAACAGTGTTTCCCTTCAATTTTTTGTGTATTTTACACAATTTTAGCTAACAATATTTCTATTTCTTCATATCGTGGATCATTCGGACGATATCATATCCGTAGTTATCTCCCGTTGCCCAGCCAAGCCCTTCAGGATTTTCCTGCTGCCCCAGCCATTCCACATATGGAGCCGTTCCTTTTTTTACATACTCATACCGATCATCTACACACTTCCCATTCAAAGGGTCTGCTGTGGCATATGCTTTCAGATGTTGAATCTGCGCCCTGATCCCGGTCCGCACATCAGGATAAGAGTTCCCGGGCACACCCCCGCCTGTTGTACCTAATCCCGCAAAATTAAACTGTTCGACAGAAGCATCTCCGCCATACTGCAAAAATCCCGTTTCTTTCATCGTCTGCACAAAAGCAACTTCCGGACGAACGCCTTCTGCCACCGCTTCATCATAATACATCCTGCAAAACACTTCTATAGACTCTGCTCCACCTTTGGAAAGAGCTTCTTTCGGATAAGGTTTTCCTGCCGTCTGAAAATAATCTACCATCTCATCAACTGTTACGCGGCTGTTTCCCATAATCGGATACTGTCCGTCAGCGATCGTTTCCTGTGATTCTTCAGCATTTCCCGCTGTATTTTGAGCGTTGTTTTCCCTTTGGTCTTTCACTTCATTTTTCTCTTGATCATTTCCTTTGTTTTTTTCGTAAACTTCCGCTTCTCCTTGTACAGCCGCTTCCTGCTTATTCTTGTCCTTCTCATGTGCCTGCGAAGAGAGCCGCCCTGATACTGATGCCAGTGCAATCGTTAAAACAAGAAGTACCGCCAGACCCGCTTCCATATATAATTTCATTTTCCGCTCATTTTGACGCGCCATATATTCACCATCCCAGAAATTTAAAATATCTCAACGGAACAACTTCCGCTGAGATATTATATTAGCACATGTTCAAATATATGAAAAGGAATCCCTTCCCGGTAAATTATTTTGCAAACAATATTGCAACGCCATATTTACGCGCGCGCCATTCCATCTACACTAAGAACTACGCCTGTAATATAGGACGCTTCATCAGATGCAAGAAATACAAATGCATTTGCAATGTCTTCCGGCTGTCCGAGTCTGCGAAGCGGAATCTGTGCGATCATCGGCTCGATCACGTTTTTCGGAACGGCTTTCATCATGTCTGTTTCCGTAATTCCCGGAGCAACTGCATTGACACGGATTCCTTTTGGCCCAAGCTCTCTTGCCAGAGAGATCGTCGTACCGTTTACCGCAAACTTAGACGCCGGATAAGCAAATCCGCTCGGCTGACCGGAAATACTTACCATTGAAGACGTATTCAGGACAACCCCGCTGTGATTTTTAATCATTCCGTCAACTACCGCGCGTGTTGCGTTAAATACACCTTTTACATTCAGATCGATCACACGATCAAAATCAGCTTCTGTATAAGATGTAAACGGAGTGCTCTCGGAAACCCCCGCATTATTCACCAAAATATCAATACGTCCGAACTGTTTCTCTACTTTATCAAATTCTTCTTTCACACTTTCAAAACTTCCGAGGTTCGGACTGATCCCTACCACTTCTGCATCCGGATGAATCGCTTTTAACTTCTCGACTGCCGCTTCCGCGTTTTTTTCACTGCTCGCCGCAACAGCAACTTTCGCACCCTCTCTTAAAAATGCATCTGCTGTCGCAAATCCGATTCCACGGCTTCCTCCTGTAATAATCGCTACTTTATCTTTTAATCTCATAAATCGTTCCTCCTGTTTTTCTCTTGTTTTTATGTGTCGATCTTACTCTCTTATAATTTTCATTGCACATTATATAAGTATAATAACACATAATAGAAATTATGTCTGTGATTTTATCACCAAATAAAAATATCCGGCAAAATAATTATAAACATAATATAAAATAAAAGAGAATATCTCGCAGCAAAAAATCGCAATCTGCCGCGGATATTCTCTTTTTCTTATTCTAAGCCTGCTTTTATTCGTGATAAAAATTCACCGTCTCTGCTATATTCTCTCGCCGCCAAAAGCGCCGCTCCCTGTACAGGCGAATATTTAGGAGGACAAAGACAAATTCCATTTTCCTCGAGCTTCCGCACCAGTGGCTTTAATATAAAATCTCCTGCATGAAACAATCCACCTGAATAAGATACGATCGTGTCTCCCGAAAATTCCAGTTTTCTATAAACAGCGCCTATGATCAGCGCTAATTCTTCTGCCGCAGCCTCATACAAACGTATTGCTTCTTCATCTCCTTGCATCGCTGCCTGTAAAAGCAATTTTTGAAGTTCAGCTGTTTTTGTACGATTATTTTTATACACTTCATCAAAAATGTCTATAAGGTCAAAGTCATTTTTTAAATTAAAATTGTATCGGAAAATCTCGAGTAACTTTCCTTTTTTTACCCTTCCGTCACTCTCTTTTGAAAACAGCTCCAACGCTTTCTTTCCCAACCAATAACAAGAGCCTTCATCAGAAAAACCATCATCCCATCCGCCCGCACGAGCTTCTGTGCCAAACTTATTTTGTCCATAAGCGATCGAACCTGTTCCTGCCACAAGATTGATCCCCTCTTCTAATCCCAAAGATCCTGCCCATCCCGCGGCGCTGTCGTTTACAATTTTCATCGGCCTATCTGTAATTTTGTCAATCCGGCATAAAAAGCGTTCATCATTTACTCTTGATTCTCCCCAATTCGGAAAGGCAAGACATATATAGGCATCATTCCCGTCTAATATTTGATTTATATTTTCTCTCAGTAATTCTGTCACATAATCCATTCCAACGTGCTTATAAGAAATAGTTCCTATCTTGCGCTGTGCAATCGTTTTTCCGTTTTCATCTAACAGTAAAAAATCAGTTTTTGTTCCCCCTCCGTCAATCCCCAGAAAATACACTATACCGCCTCCATTTCCGAAAATGCTTCTAATGTAAACACAAGCGCTCTCACAAGATGAAACGCACATTTCCACGGTGTTCCTTTTGCACTGTTTTTTACGGTTCCGTCATATTCCAGTCGTTCAAACCACTCTTTATATTGTGAATCAAAAAACTTTTCTTTACAATAATTATGCTGATCTAAAAATTCTTGAAGAAAATAACTATCTTTCGTATAGCAATACGCCTGTGCATAAGCTGTCAACGCCTCTGCATTCGGCCACCATACTTTTTCATTCCATAAAGAGTTCGTTTCTTTAAACCAGTCGATCGGGCGAGGTGTTTCCCCCAATGCGTCTGCATATGAAATAATTCCACCATACTCTTCATCTTTTCCGACGGCATTTGCCCAACGGGCAATCTGTATACCGCGCATAGTAATCTGCTTGTCTTCCAGCAATACTCCTGCCTTCATAAGAAACCATGCTGATTCATGCATATGTCCCGGATTAATAAAGCGGCCTTTGTCTGACTCAATATCAATTTTATTTTCTCTTGTAACCGCTTCAAACACTACGTTATATTCATCATTTGCAAACCAGTTAGCAATCTTATCGACACATTCATTCAAAAGTTTTTTTGTAACATCCGTCCCCAATACTTCCGCACATGTTTCCGTTGTAGACAGACATGTCAGATACATGTCATGCCATATAAAAACCGGGCTCCATGTATTTTCATATATTTCTTTAAACCATGGATCAAATACATTTTTTTCCATCGTTTCATAACAAGTTTTTAAAAGTTCCATATTTTCCGGCGTTCTTACTTCTTCTATTTTAAGGTATTCTGCCACCCCCTGCAAAACATGAAAATCAGAAAATATTGAGATTGTACCTTCCAAAACATTCCCTTTTCTGTCCAATACATAATTCCATCTTCCATCGCCCGCATACCCATATTTTACAAGAAATGAAAAACCATGCTTTGCATTTTCCAACCACTCCTTCTTTTTGCGTACTTTGTTATAAAGCAGTGAATATATATATAGCTGACGCCCTTGAAACCAAATATATTTCTTATCATCTGTCATCTTTCCTTCTCTGTCAAAACAAGTAATATATCCGCCGTATTCTTTATCTATGCACCTCCGATCCCAAAATGGCATCACATCTTCTAAAATATGTTTTTCATAATAAGATACCAGTCTTTCTTTCAGTAATATGTCCATATATGCCTCCATATCATTCTCCTATGATTTCCAGAGCATAATGATCTGCTCTTCCGCATAATCCAATGCAACTTTTATCCCACCTATGATCGGAGCATCTGCGCCTAACTTTGAAGTTACGACTTCAGGAACAAACGGACAAACTTTTTCTAATATTTTCTTGATCTCAACAATATTTTCCTCTGTAAAAATTTCTGAATCTCCGCCTAATATCACCATCTCAGAGTTTAACATCAATACGGTATTGGCGATGACAACGGCGATTTTTCTTATAATTTTTTTCACAATGGCATCTGCCGCCTCATCACCTTGTTCAGCTCGCAAAATAAGATCTGACAAGCCGTTTTTTTCACCGCATTCTGAGAAAATATTTTGACACACCTTTTTTTCAAATCGTCCGGGACATACAAACTCATCTGTCATCTCTTCCAATGATTCTAGATAATAACCTAATTCTCCCGCCGCCATATTATTTCCTTTTAGAAGATATCCGTCCACAATCGCCCTTGCCGCAAAGCCTTCTCCGTATTTTATGTAAACAATATTCGTCTGTTTTTTTCCTACGCCTCTTTCACGTTCTCCGATCAGCGCCAATTCAACGTCATTTACAATAATCGCTTCTACATTATATTTCTGTAAAATATGCTCTTTCAAATCGACATTTTTCCATTCCGGCAAATATGTTCCAAAGAGATCGTTTAAATCATTCTGGCCTGTCAGCGCAGGAACACCTACTGCGATCGCAATCACATCTACATCCTTTTTTCGCTTTTCAAGCAACTCGTCTATCGCAGAATCCAACTGCCCGAGAACCTCGTCCACTCCGTTTTCTACTATGATCTCCTTTTCTGTCCACTGCTGAACTTCACCGTACAGATCTGCAATACCTGCACGAACTTTTTTAGGCATCAATTCAACCGAAATCACATAATAAAGGTCTCCTTTATAACTTAATTGTCTCGGCTTTCTTCCCAAGCTCGTATCGTCACAGCCGTTTTCATATACAATCCCGTTTTCGATCAAGGCCGCTACATTATTACTTACCGCCGGTGCACTTAAATGCATCCTTTTTGAAATTTCCTGTCTGGAAATTCCATCATATACTTTTATCAGCCGTAAGATCATTAGTTTGTTTCGATCTCCTATATCTGTCGGATTATAGATTTTCAAAGCATATCCCCCTTTATTTCTTACTCTTTGACCGAACCTGCCAACATACCTTCAACAAGATATTTCTGCGCAAATATATATATCAACACGATCGGCACTGTCGCAATAACCAACCCTGCCATAATAACAGGTATATTTAATGTGAAACGTCCTTTAAATAAAGTAATCCCTACCATTAAGGTTCGCAATTCTTCTTTCTGAAGAAAAACAAGCGAAATCAACAGCTCGTTCCATACCCATACAAGATTTACAAGTGATGAAGTAATAAGCGCCGGAACGCTCAGCGGAATCATAATCTTTGTCAACGCCTTCCGCTTACTGCACCCGTCAATCTCCGCTGCCTCTAACAAAGAATCCGGTACTGTTTTCATGAAATTTCTCATCAAATATATCGTCATAGGCAACATAATTCCTATATATATTAATATCACAGAAACACGTGTATTTACCAGACCCAATATTTTAATAATCCGGAACTGCGGTATAATCATAACAACCGGAGGAACAGACATCAGCGGAACGATCATGTTGAACAACACTTTTTTCCCTTTAAACCTCATCTTTGCAAAGGCATATCCTGCCAGCAGTGCAATGATTCCCGTAATAAAAACCGCTGCAACTGTAAGAATCAAACTATTCATAAACCATTGTCCGAACGGTTTTCCCCGGAAAGCTTCCACAAAGTTTTGTACTGTAAATGTTTGCGGAAGGCCTGCCATATTATTGACATATTCTTCATGCGTTTTAAACGAATTCGCTGTCATAAAATATAACGGAAAGATAATAACGACCACAAGTAAAATCATCAATAGCTGGGAGACTATTCCTCCTCTTTTTCGTTTCATTCTTTCACTCCTCTTTTCTCATAACAATCTGATGTATTACAATCAATATTGCCGCAATAGCAAGAAGTACTACGCTGATCGCCATTGCAATATTGAAATCACCACCGCCAAACGCTTTCTTATAAATCAAATATTCCAACACAAGCGTCTTATTTCCCGGGCCGCCTGCCGTCATGACATAAATGAAATTAAACACCCAACTCAACATTTCAATAAGAGTGATGATCACATAAAATTCAATAATCGATTTTGTCTGCGGCACGGTAATGTGCATAAATTTCTGAAACCATGTAGCTCCGTCTACATCAGCCGATTCATACAATGTTTTATCTATTGACATCATTCTCGCCAAAAACAAAACAACTCCGAAACCGATCTGCTTCCACATAATAACTATTGCCACACTCGGGAATGCCAAATTCGGATCTCCCAACCAATCCAACGCCATATTCTCCAACCCGATTGTCCGCAAAATAGAATTGATAACTCCGTTGTACTGCAGTAAATATGAAAATACAATGCCCACAACCGGAATTGCCAGTATGTACGGAATAAAAATAACGCTTCTGTAAAACCTCCACCCTCTGATTTTGTTATATAAAATTGATGCAATGGCAAGTGAAAGCACTGTCAATATCGGAACGCATAAAAATAATTTCAAGTTGTTCTTCAACGCAGTCAGCAAAAGTTCGTCTTCAAATGCCATCTTATAATTTCTCAGACCTACAAAAACACTCTCATTTGCAAAGGTCGTATAGAAGCTTTGGATAATAACATAAATAATCGGAATTACAATTACAACCGCCAAAATGATAAAGGTTGGTAATATATAGAAATACGGCGTGAACTTTTTCATCCTGTTCGTTTTCATATCAATCCCTTCCTTTGAAACAGAGGCTTTCCTCTTTTCAGAACTATTCTTCTACACTCCATTCTAAAAACGCATCATGAACCTCAGGATTTTGTTCCATACATTTCCCGAGTGCCTCATCTAATTCCACCGCTGCATCCTTTGGCGCTAACCCTTCTGAAAACATCTTCTGTACCGTCGGAATCAGACCATCTGTTTCAAACATAGGTGCAAAATACAACTGATAACAAAAATTATTGTCTTCTTTCTGCCATTCCAAAACTTTTCTGTCAATTTCGCTGGATACCCAGCTTTCATCAAAGTTATTATTCGGCATCATCGCATTTGCCGATTCATACAGATATTTAATATTATCTTCTTCCTGTAAAAACAATAAGAAGTCTGCCGCCTCTTCTTTATGTTTCGCACTGTTTGGTATTACATATACCTGACTCGGAGTTGCAACTGAATCCGCAAATTTTCCGGTTCCGAATACTGGCGCTTTTGCAAAACCGATCTGATCTGACCCTAATGATTTTTCCAATGATACCGCATACGGCTGTGTATGAAGTGTCATTGCCGCTTTTTTGCTTTCGATCAACTGCTGCCCCTGATATAAGTCTAATGAAAGTATATCTTCGTTAATATATCCGGCTTCTTTCAGCTCTGCAATTTTTTCCAGCCATTCAGAGTATTTTTTATCTGTAAAGCTTTCTTGTCCACTCATAAGGGAAATCATATCATTCACGCTGTCCATATTTTGCTGTCCCAAAAAAATCCCGATCCACGCCGGTAAATATCCGTCTTTTAACCCCATTCCTAACGGCGTAATTCCTGATGATTTTAATTTCTCACAACACTCTAAAAATTCATCCCATGTAGTAAACGGATTTTCCGGATCTACTCCGGCAGTACGCATTGCTTCTTTATCATAGGCAATCCCATATGTAAATCCATATGCCGGGATTCCCCATTGTTTCCCGTTCCAATTCGTCTGAGCCAATGCCGACTTCGGAATAACCGAGAGTTCTTCTTCAGAAATATAGTCACTAATCGGAGCTACGTTTCCTTTCCAAACATCTTCCATTGCCTGAGTTCCGCCCCACATATATTGAATATCCGGACCTTCCCCTGCCGCCTCTGCCGTACGAAATGCCGTATACAGATTATCACTTTCCTGAAGAACAGCTTCCACTTTAATATCAGGGTTCTTTTTTTCATACCGTTTTACCATCTCTTCCATATACGCCTTATATCCCGGCACTTCTTGTTCTCCCCAATACCAAACGCTCAAAGTTGTTTTCCCTGTACCTTTCGCATCGTCGCTCTTTCCACATCCAAAAAGCAAAGATACGACCAACGCCGCAATCAACACCACAGAAATCTTTTTCATACTTTTCTCCTTTCTTTTATTTAAGTACATTTATTAATTTAATTAAATAATATCATAAAATATATATTTGTCAATATTTGTCTGAATATTTATGTATTATTTTATGTTTTTCTGTTTTGCATTGTTTTGTACTGTTTTTTTCTGATTAATTCCGGGTGGAGGATTCAAAAGATAGTATAGCTATATCATAAGCAAGATTCCTATTTTGAAAACCATATACAAAAAACTATCCCCCTTACTATCATTTTCTAAATAGTAAGGGGGATTGCAGTCATTCTGAATATGGATTTTCTTTTATTTTTGCATTACTGACCGTCAGAAAAAGCTTCATCTATCGCTTTTCCGATATCATTACGCTTATATTTGTTTTTAAACTGTACCCATTCTGTCGCTGCGTAGGCATTTTTTCTTGCTTCTTTCAGATTAGCGCCTTTTGCAGTTACACCAAGCACACGGCCTCCGTTTGTCACGATGTTTCCGTCCTCAAATTTTGTTCCTGCATGGAAACAGTAATACCCTTCATGTTTACTGAATTCTTCAAGACCTGTGATAGGATAGCCTTTTTCGTACTGAACCGGATAGCCTTCAGATGCAAGCACAACGCACACGGCCGCATTATCTTCAAACTGAAGATCGATCTGATCCAGAGTTCCGTCCACACATGCTTCAACAACGTCCAAAATATCATTTTTCATACGCGGAAGCACAACCTGAGCCTCCGGATCTCCGAAGCGGGCGTTGTACTCCAACACTTTCGGTCCTTCTTCTGTAAGCATCAGACCGAAGAAAATAACGCCTTTAAACGGGCGGCCCTCTGCAGCCATAGCATCTACCGTTCTCTGGTAAATATATTTTTCACAAAATTCTTCTACTTCTTTTGTATAGAACGGACTTGGTGAAAATGTTCCCATTCCGCCTGTATTCAGCCCTGTATCACCGTCACCGGCACGTTTGTGATCCTGCGCGCTTGTCATCGTTTTGATCGTCTTTCCGTCTACAAATGAAAGAACAGATACTTCGCGACCTGTCATGAACTCTTCAATGACCATCTCGTTTCCGGCTGTGCCGAATTTTTTGTCAAGCATGATCGTCTTTACGCCTTCTTTTGCCTCTTCAAAATTCTGACAGATCAGCACTCCTTTACCAAGTGCAAGTCCGTCTGCCTTCAATACGATAGGGAACTTTGCATTCTCAAGATAGGCGATTGCTTCCTTTGGATCTGTAAAATTCTCATATCCTGCCGTAGGAATATCGTATTTTTTCATAAGATCTTTTGAAAACGCTTTTGATCCTTCCAAAATAGCGGCGTTTTTCTTTGGACCGAACGTACGGATTCCCGCATCTTCCAATACGTCCACAAGACCTCCGACAAGCGGATCATCCATTCCGACGATGCAAAGATCGATCTCTTTTTCTTTGGCAAATTCTGCCAGTTTTTCAAATTCCATTGCTCCGATGTCCACGCACTCTGCGTATTCTGCAATTCCCGCGTTTCCGGGCGCGCAGTATATCTTATCTGCTCTGGGACTTTTTGCCACACTTGCCGCAATGGCATGTTCTCTTCCGCCGCTTCCGACGATCAATATTTTCATGATAGATTCCTCCTGTCTGTACAAACCGTTTTACGTTCCGAAATGACCGCCCGGTTTTTTCGTCCCGGCGGTCATTTTTTAATGCTTCGACATTCTATAAATTTTTTATAAAAGCATGTCCGTTTTCAACATGCACTTTTCCGTTCGCGATCAAATGGATCGCTTCCGGAAGGATTTTCCACTCTGCCTGCTCCATCACTCTTCTTTGAAGCATCTCCGGTGTGTCATCCTGCTCAACTTCTACTGCTTTCTGCAGGATGATCGGCCCTGTATCGGTTCCTTCATCTACAAAATGAACGGTCGCGCCGACTACTTTAACACCTCTTGCAAGCGCTGCTTCATGCACTTTTAATCCATAATATCCTTTCCCGCAAAACGCCGGAATCAACGACGGGTGAATATTAATCATCCGGTTTCTGTAAGCTGCGATCATTTCCGGAGGGATAACAACAAGAAATCCTGCCAAAACGATCAGATCCGGTTCGTACTCGTTGACGGCTTCCAAAAGTTTTTCATTAAACACATCCCTGGATTCATAATCTTTCGGCGAGATACATTTTGCCGGGATGTGATTCTCTCTCGCCCGCTCAAGCGCATATGCATTCTTGTTATTGCTGATAACTCCGACGATCTTTGTATTCCTGATGACGCCGCCTTTTACGCCGTCAATGATCGCCTGCAGATTCGTACCTCCTCCGGATACGAGCACAACGACCTTTAGCATAAGTCTACTCCTTTTTCTCCCGCTTCGATGCGGCCGACTACATACGGCGCATCTCCTGCCGCTTTGATCGCTTCCAGAGTTTTCTCCACATCTGCCGGATCAACGGCAACGATCATTCCAAGTCCCATGTTAAACGTATTGTACATCATCTGCTCTTCGATATCGCCTTCTTTTGCAAGCATCTTGAAGATCGGCGGGATCGGATAACTGTCTTTTTCGATCACCGCTCGAGTACCGTCGATCAGCATACGCGGAACATTCTCATAGAAACCGCCGCCTGTAATATGGCTGCATGCTTTCACCGTTATTCCCGCTTCTTTAATACTCTTAAGCGCTTTCACATAAATTCTTGTCGGAGCGAGAAGCGCCTCTCCGAGAGTACATCCCAATTCATCGTAATATGTATCAAGAGATTCTTTTGTAATATCAAATACTTTTCTTACAAGTGAAAATCCGTTGCTGTGAACTCCCGTAGACGCCATTCCGATCAAAACGTCTCCGGCAGACAGATTTTCTCCTGTGATCATATCTTTTTTATCGCATACTCCTACCGCAAATCCGGCAAGATCGTACTCGTCTTCTGCCATAAGTCCCGGATGTTCCGCCGTTTCGCCTCCGATCAGCGCCGCTCCCGACTGAAGACATCCTTCTGCCACTCCGCTTACGATTGATGCGATCTTCTCAGGCTCATTCTTGCCGCATGCAATATAATCAAGGAAAAACAGTGGTTCTCCTCCCGCACAGGCAATATCATTCACACACATTGCCACAGCATCGATTCCGATCGTGTCATGCTTATCAAGCACCATCGACAGCTTCACTTTCGTTCCGCAGCCGTCTGTTCCCGACAGCAGTACCGGCTCTTCCATTTCTTTGATCTTATCAAGAGAAAATGCTCCCGAAAATCCTCCGAGTCCTCCGAGCACTTCCGGACGCATCGTCTTTTTCACATGCTCTTTCATAAGTTCTACTGATCTGTAACCGGCCTCTATGTCAACTCCTGCTTTCTTATAATCCATACCACTTTCTCCTTTACTTTAAATACTCCTCATATCCGACCTCGGCAAGACGATCGGCTTTCGCCTGAACGGTATCTTTCATCTCTGCCGAATAGTCTTTTAACTTTTTTAATACCTCTTCATCTGATACAGCGAGGATTTTTGCCGCAAGAATCGCAGCGTTCATTCCACTGTCAATCGCAACAGTCGCAACCGGAATTCCCGGCGGCATCTGAACGATCGAGTAAAGAGCGTCCATACCATCCAGATTCTTTCCTGACATCGGCACTCCGATCACCGGCATCGGGAACAGCGCCGCACACATTCCCGGAAGATGTGCAGCCATTCCGGCTCCTGCGATGATTACTTTAATCCCTTTTCCTTCCGCAGCTTTTGCCCACTCAAAAAATACATCCGGCATACGATGTGCGGAAATGATCGTCATTTCATAATCAATTCCGAATTTTTCCAACATTGACGCAGCTTTGCTCATCACTTTCAGGTCAGAGTCACTGCCCATTACGATTCCTACTTTTGGCACGTTATTTCCTCCTTAAAATCTCAAATCAATTTTCGAGTTGTTTTAATGGTTCATTTAAAATCTCAGTTCCCGGAAGCACAAATCTTCCGTCTTTAATTAGTATAATGTGTTTCCCGTCTTTTGTCACTACACTTATTTCTTCTAACTCTTCATAAGGTACGGTTATATCTGTATGACATTGAAAGTATGCCGCAGACGGATCTTCTTTTCTTTTCAGCGAACAAGAATTATCCTTTGCAACGATTTCTTTTCCGTTCGGATTATATACACGGACGTCTTCGCTCCATGAATAGCATGTGTCGCCCACTGCAAAATGAGGTCCTGTTTTCTCTGCGATCAAAATCGGCATCTTATCTTCGATCCCGTATTTTTTTCCCGCGGCATAAGCAGTCGTATTTGTTCCGATCGCGAATTCGCCAAGCGGAAGAGTATCATGATTTTTCAAAACATTATCAAAAATATATCGTCTGCCTTCTTCCTCGTCTTTAAAATTGCCGCATCTATAATCAACGATCTTTCCGTCTTTAAATTTCAATTCAAGGTCTTTATACTGCAAACCGTCAAGATACACCCGGCTGACATGCAAAACTCCGTTCGTTCCTTCCAGCACCGGTGATGTAAACACCTCGCCTACCGGAATATTTACATCTGCCACACAGTTTTCAAAAATCGTCTCTTTCCGAGCATCTTTTAACGACCAAAGCCGAATCTCCATATCCGTCCGGTTCTCTCCCTTTCCGATCACACGGACTTTTTCTCCCTGATCGAGCGCATCGATCATCGTCTGTTGAACTTTCTCATATAATTTTGCATCTAACGTATTAATTCGTATTACTTCATCGAAAATTTCTTCATATTTCGGACCGATCTCCGGCACAGGATATGCAATGATCGTAAAACTTCTCTCTTCTCCTTTGATATATTCATTTGTGATCTGACCGGATCTGCTGTCGTATTGAAGCGCAAGCTCCCTTTGCTCTTCACAGTAAGCCGGAGCTTCCGGTACTGCTTTCGGTGAAAACGGCTTTTCTCCGAATGTTTCCATCACGGCAGGTCCTGCGAACTGCGCTGCCTGTTCTTTATTTTGTTCATAAACAGTATGCATCACTTCCAGACGCCGTTCAATATAGCGTTTATCCATAAATAACGCCTGATCTTGTCTGTGATCGTACTCATACTGCCAGTTTGCCACAGCGCCGAAATATCCGATTTTGTGATGCTCTCTTTTCGTGATCACACCCGACGCCGCCCTGTATATTACGGGTTTTAACCCCATAGCGCGAAAATTTGCGATCGCCGCTCTTATGACCCGTTCAAATCCGAGGCTGTAACGAATATTTACGACTGATTTTTTGGACAGATCTTTTCCTGTATTGATAAATCCGATCCGATATCCTTCCGTGTAAACGTCCGCCATCTTTTGAATCGTCTCTTCGGGAAGCGACCTGAGACGGCGCGCAGTTCCCAGCTCATTTTCTGTAATATATTCTCCGAAACGATACAAATACCTGTCGCTGCTCAAATCTGCATTTTCGATAATATCTGCCGCAAACGAATACGACGGATCGATCTGTTCTTTAATCCGATCTGCCAAAAATACGTCGCAATAATCGCTTGCATACCAATACACGATATCTCTTACTCTTCGTATTTCCGGTTCAGCGCCATCTGCCCGGCAATTTTCAAAATACGTATATACCTCGATAAACAATTCATACAAAATCGTCAGATAATCAAGTCTGCCTTCAAACGCATAAGGGATGCCGGAGCGCATTTCCACATAGAGAAAACTCAAAAGCCTTCCCATCTCCGGCTCAAACCAGTTGCATGCATATTTCGGATTTGCATAGCTTTTTTCGTAAGCATCCCCGACAATATCACTATAAAGGATTTCGTTGATCTGTCTCATGTCTTCTTCATTATATTGATCCCATTTTCCGCTTTCCACCTGAATCCGCACATTTTCCACTTCAAGCAAAAACAGGGCAACCAATCTGAAATACGCGATATAAGAATCTTCCACAGATTCCTCAAAAGGCAGCGTGCGAAGACGTTCTACCGACAACGCATGCCGTTCCCTATATGAATCGTTGTTGTATTTTTCTGACACTTCCTGCATTTTCCTTTCCCTCCCGCTCATCTGTTTACTTTTCTTTATTATTTATCTTTTTTCACTACTTTTTATCTTTTGCTTACTAATTCAAACCTCTGATAAATACCGCAAAAAATGAAATAATCGCCGCCGCATTCATGACAATACCGATCTTACACGTCAGATAACTGCGTTCTCTCTCCCGAAATCCTATAATTGCCGAATAAATTCCGTATCCTGCCAGTATCAAAGAAATAATCGTAATACCTCCTATGATCCCGGGGGCTTCTCCTCTTCGGACAAACGCGTATGCTATACATCCCGCCAACACTGCGGCCGAACCTAATCCGAACAGACACGAAAGATTTCCGTTGCCCGCCTGTTTTTGCTTTGGCTTTTTATGTTTCACCCCGCTTTTTTTCCGGTTTTCCTCCCGTTTCAAAGCAGTTTCTTTTTTCTTATCTTCTGCCTTTTTTTCCTTTCCGAACATAACGTTTTCTCCTTATCCGACTGCATACCACAAACAAAATATATCCTAAAACTCCGCCGATTGTATTTAATAAAATATCATCGACATCAAAACTTCCTACTCTCGTAAAAAGTTGTATTGTTTCCACGCCCAGACTCAGCGCCATACTGAAAAATAATATTTTAAAAAATCCCATGGACTTTCCCGCCATGGAAATAAAGAAACCATAAGGAACAAAGATCATAATATTCCCGAGAAGGTTCGCAAGCACCGTAAACATGCCAAGCTGTTCTCTATAAGTAAGAAAACGTCTGATTTCTTTAAATAATTCAAGATTATATCTATACTCTTCCGTCACTTCCGTTCTTCCGTACCATTCCGCAAGAAACAGAAAATAAATCAAAAAAACAATATATAGTAAAAACAGGATTTTCCCAAATATCCTATAAATCCGCTCTTTTTTTATACTCAAAAATAACTCTCCTCACACAAGGAACTCTCCCTATCAGTAATTTTTTCAAATCACCGGAAGCGCTAAAAAAGCGCGCTCCGGGACTATACACGGCCGCAAAGTCTCAGGCAAACCCAGACTTCGTTCCGCCGCCGTTGCAAAAAGGGACTGCCTGTATTCCGGCTTAGTCCCTTATTTTTCTTTCTGTTTATTTATCTCTCTTTCATCCGTGTCCTTTCACAGTTTCCCTGAAAGCTGTCAAGCTGCTTAAAATGTAATCTCTTTTTTATGTTTGAGTAATTTTGCTCCGTTCACGATTGCAAGTATTCCTGTTGCCACTCCGACAACGAGAACGATAATCCCAAGTGTAATGCTACTTGCACCACTGTTTTTCATTGTAAGATATGCCTTTTCCATAAAGCGCCTCCCCGTTTTATTTTACTCCATATGTTTCATAGTATGTATCGATCGCAGCCTTTAATGTATCGTCGATCACAACTTTTCCGTTATACGGCTTGTTGTACAAGTGTTCCACGACTTCTTCCATCGTCACGATCGCGGCCGTATCGAAACCATACAGATCTTTCACCTCGTCAAGGGCGCATTTTTCTCCCCCTTTTCCGACCTCCATACGATTAAGAGATACGATTAATCCGACGATCTCCACATCAGCGGCCTGCTTTACTTTCGGAACGGTCTCTTCCATCGACTTTCCTGACGTCGTTACATCTTCGATCATGATAACTCGATCGCCGTCTTTAAATTTACTTCCGAGGAAGCTTCCTTTGTCTGCTCCGTGATCTTTCTCTTCTTTTCTGTCCGAGCAGTATCGTACTTCTTTTCCATACAACTCACTGTAAGCGATCGCAGTTACAACCGCAAGAGGAATCCCCTTATAAGCAGGTCCGAACAACACATCAAAATCATCTCCGTATGTGTCATGGATCGCTTTCGCATAATATTCGCCGAGCTTTTTAAGCTGCGAACCTGTCACATATCCGCCTGCATTCATAAAAAACGGAGATTTCCTTCCGCTTTTCAATGTGAATTCTCCAAATTTCAGCACATCGCTGTCCACCATAAACTCAATAAATTCCTGCTTATAACTTTCCATCTTTCTTAAAACCTCCGTATTTACGGGCTTTTCTCGCCCTTACTTTCTATGTTTCATCCCCTGCTACACCATTTTTACACCACTTCATGCTCAACTACACCTTCTCTTAAACTTCTCCGTTTCCAAAAACAGCGTATCCTCTGTTACGTGGCAGTACAAACCCATTGTCATTTGTAATGTACCATGTCCCAGAAGTTTCTGCAATATTTTGGGGTTCATGCCATATTCGATTGCTCTTGTAGCAAAAGTATGCCGAAGTGTGTGCAATGTAAAGGGGGCAAAATCGGGAAAAAACTATTAAACCTTCTCAATTTTATCATATATTTCCTGTTATTTCAATTAAGGAACTTCCTTAAAAATGTACGAAAAACTGTCAAATAGTCCTTTTCTTACTCTACAATCGTACTAATGATACTTAGTATTGTTGTAACGATTTTGATAGCGTATATAAATCAATCAAAAAAGTAACCGCCCCTCGCCCAAGGAATGCGGTTACTCTTTTGAGTAATTAGATAATTTGGACTAACCAACTATCAATAGTGTCTTTTTTTTATTATTATTTAAACAAATACCTATTCAAATGTCAAATCTGACGCTCTTACAATTTTGCTATCAAATTTAATAATTCTTTCCGATTTACTACACCATTTAGTACACCATTTTCATATCAAACCACACCACTTTATGATACAATACACCACTTTACCGTTTTTCAAAATCTTGCAGAACACCAGTAAATACAAGGCTTTGAGAAGTTACATCAATTTATGAAAGAGCATTGTCAGAAATTCACATATTTTCCGTTATTTCAATCGAGAAACTCCCCTAAAAATGTACGAAAAACCGATCTCATAAAAATCCATATACAAACAGGGCCGCCACTAAGTGACAACCCTGTATTTTTCCGTACTGTTTACGGATGAAGCTTATTTTCTTTTGTTCCTTTTGAAAATTGTCAGAGCCGTTCCGCCTGCAGTCACGCCTGCAAGAACTACAAGTCCGATCAGCAGCGTTACGTTAAAATTATCTCCTGTCTGAACCGCTCCGCCTTTGTCCGGTTTCTCTG
>UMFL01000933.1_pt1 | contig 22933 bp, 19 predicted proteins | sample 1965001 | NCBI WGS metagenome assembly UMFL01 (sample SAMEA4836045, study PRJEB28245) | human gut metagenome | biome: gut microbiome; material: fecal sample | place: Denmark | collected 2008 | reverse complement strand
CCGCCAATTTAGTTTTAACGCCACCCATGACGCGGATAAAATCTTCCGCCGCCAATAAAATTTTAGCACCCAACTGTTGTCCGCGACGGTCTTTCATAACCGCCACACGGCCGATAATAAATGTAGATGCCTCATCTTTAGCACGGAAAAAACGACAGGTACAAACCGGTTCACCTTCCACAAAACCGACCAAATGAGCCGCTTCCGTGTTATCCAACTCGTCAAACTCTTCCTGAAACCCCTGTTCTTCCACAAATACAGCTTGGCGAATCGCTTTGGCCTCATCCGGCAATTCGGAATAAATCTCTACTTTCCACGTCATACTATATACTCCTTAACTATAATTCTACCTGTTATTCTATCTACAATTCTATCCGGCATTCACTGCCTGGCAGCTGATACTTCAGACAGATATACTTATTTTTTTACTAATTTAGGCAGTTAACTGCTACCGACGCACGATCTTAATTACCGATTGCGAATCATCGACGGAATAATGCCGATAACACAAAAAGCCATAAATACAATCAAACTGTATTGGATATTATCCAATAAAACGGCCTTGTCCACATTGGCAATAGCGGCTCCGGCCGCCCCGGTATTACGTGCCAAAATAGATGCTACAATAGCCATACTCAGTACTTGGCCGAGCAAACGAACCGTACTGATAACGGAACTGGCCATACCGAAATAAGCCGGCGGTACCGAGCCCATAATCGCATTGTTATTCGGTGCCGAGAACATGGCAAAACCAACGCCCACAATAATTAAGCCGCCGATAATAATCGCCACAGACGTCAAGTTCATAGCCTCCCAAATCACGAGAAGACCTATGGCAATAATTCCCATACCGGTCGAGGCTAACACAGCCGATCCGTAACGGTCCGACAAAGACCCCATAACCGGCGATAAAAGTGCCATAACAATGGATTGAACCAATAAAAACCAGCCTGCCATTTCCGAATTATAGCCCATAATCATTTGCAAATATAAAGACAACAAAAAGCCCACGGCAAATGTAGCACTGTAATTCAACATAGAGGCCAAATTAGAGAACGCAAACGTCTTATTTTCAAGGAAAATACGCACCGGTAACAATGGTTTAGCCACATGGGCCTCATGCCAAATATATATGAGAGTTGTCAAAATACCGGCTCCGAAAATATATTTGGCGGTCGGCGTTTTCACAATCTCCGATAAACCGTACAACCCCATAACCAAAGCGGCAGCGTACAATATTATGCTTACCGGGTTCATATACCCCTGATCTTTATTGATCCACTCTTCTTTCATAAAAAGAATCGTCATGATCACCGCAATCATGCCCAAGAAAGCTATAAAGTAGAATATACTTTGCCAACCGAAACGATAATTTAAAAATCCGCCGATAACCGGTCCCACGGCCAACCCGATATAGACTACAGCGACGTTCATGCCCATGGCCCAACCGCGTCGTTCCGGCGGAAATACCAAGGCAATAATGGCCGTCCCCGTTGAAAAGAGCATAGCTGCCGCAACGCCCTGCAAACCACGCAGAACCATGAGCCAATGAATAGTCGGGGCAAAATGGATGACCAATGAGGTCAACGTAAATAATATGGTCCCGATTAAAAAGACCTTCTTTTTGCCGATTCGGTTACCCAGTTGTCCCATAGGTACCGTAAAAATAGCACAGGTCAATAAAAATGTTTCGATGACCCAGCTAAGTTCAGACGTACCGGCATGAAATTCCCGGCCTATATCCGGTAGCGACATATTCAGTGAACTACCGCAAAACGGTGTCAAAAATGACGCAATCATAACAATGATTAATATTTGATTACTTCTGTTGACAGGCAAATTAAACCCTCCCGACTTCACTGTCAAAACCTATACCCGATTATTACGCAATGAACAAGTTGCCAAATGAGTTAATTATAATAAGTCAGTAATTATAGCCGTTGGTTAAATACGTTAATTACACAATCCGTAATTGACAAACCTGACAGCATTACAAATTAGCAGCAAGTACAAACAGCCATGGAATCAAGTCCAGTATTCGGTTTATTACCGTCCACAAGCAAGGTCAACTTACTAGTGTAAGGGTTCAGCATAAGGCCATGAATCTTAACATCATTAGGAATCAACGGATTTTGACGAAGCTGAGCGACTGCTTTAATTACGTTTTGTTCGGAATGGCAGAAATTATTGGCCCAACGATCCATTTCACAACGAATCATAGTAATTGCTTCCGGCGAAATACCGCGATCAATCATGCGTTTGGACAATTCTTCAGGACAAGTCTTTTCCATGCCGCAATCTTCATGACCGACGATGAAAATTTCCTTGGCTCCTAATTCATAAATACTTACAACCAGACTGCGGATAACATCGCTGAACACATCGGTAATACAGTTACCGGCTACACGAATCACATTCGCATCACCGCGATTGATTCCCATAGTTCGTTCCAATAAATCCACCAAACGCGTATCCATACAGGTCAAAATCGCAATATGACGCTGCGGTGTCTTCGGGGACGGCATCCCCGCTTCACCGTATTCTTTAATAATATCAGCCACATAGGCTTCATTAGCTTTTAAAACTTCATCTAATAATGACATGTTTTGCCACCTCCATAACGGAATACTTCTCACACTATAACTATATCATATTCTTCCGATGTGCGTGGCAAAAAAATTGAATAACTGTAAAAAAATAAGTATTCAGTTATATTATATAATTAACAAAAAATAGCGTAGCTTGCCTACGCTATTTTTAGATTTATTATTTTCCTGGTTTTTAAATATTAACATTAAATATTGTCTTTATAAGCCCGCCGATACGCAAGCAAAACATAATAAGCATCATAAAACTGATTTGAGGACAAACATGGTTTTTAAAGTATATACCAATTCGTCCAAGCCATTGTTGCTTTCATCGGCTGATTCGCTTCCGCGGATTAAAATATCTTTGTCATAACCGGACTCCAGATGCAGTCTGAAATTAACGAGCTCCCACACGATGAAATAACTCACGATAATAAGTTCCAACAAATACAAACCTGCATTGACCGCCCAAATAGTTTCAAAGCTATATCGTTCACCGTACATATCGAATAGAAACATGCTGCTATAACATATCACGATTAACCCTAAAAAGAGCCAACGAAGTTTTGCAATCACAGCACCATATTTTTTCACAACACTACTCAAACCGACCAGCAGGGCAAACCACAAAACCGTCGCACTGCCCATAATAAACTTATAGGTAAAGGCAAGGAATAAAATCGGCGCCAACATATACATACCGACTATACTTAACAAACTATATGCGATCAATTTAGACTTCTCGGAACTTTCCTCATTTCCGACAGTAAACCAAGCCGTGACTATCGCCCAGCCGCCTATGGTGCAAATTATCAAACTTTCAAGGTTTAACAGCTTTTCGGAATTAAACCAGATTGCAGTGCCTATAGGGATTCCCATCACATTAAACATCAGCATCAATAAAAACAGTATGCCCAAGGCGCTATTAATAACCATCTTTTTACTTGGCACTTTTTTAAAATCATCAACATAGAAGAAACACCGTAATAAATCCATATCGAACGCCTCCTTACTTTATCCCCGTATTATTGATACAGTATCCTTTTGTTGCCATAATCATAACAAAGCTGCCGGACATAAGGTTGTCCTTGTAAAAAGATTATTCGTTTTGCTTTATGTAGCGTAACTTTCGTGCCCAATTGCTTAATTTTGCCAACTAAATCCGACTATACAAAGTATTTACAAACATAAGCAAAGTTGATAAAATATAAAAAGACATTTGCGGCCGTAGTTCATCGGTAGAACGACGGCTTCCCAAGCCGTAGAGGTGGGTTCGATTCCCATCGGCCGCTCCACCAACTTTATAAATCAAGGAGAAATATTTAAAGCTATTTCAAAACTGACAACAAGCCGTATACATACTGCGTTTGTTGTTATTTTTATTTAGGCTTGAATATTTCTTCTTTTTTCATTTCACTCAAAAAAAATGGGGGCTTTTTTTCATTTTTCTGCCCCTTTTTATGTTGCCCTTTTTGCCGCTCTTGCCCCCTTGGCTACTTTTTCTAATCTTATTATTTATGCAAATATAGTTGATAAAATCCCCATACTATATGGTAAAATAAAGATAATATATCTTCGGCAAAAACTTTTTAGCATTCGTATTTTACACGAAAAAAAGGGGAAGGGTATCACCATGAAACGGATTTTTATGATCGCTGTACTTTTCATTTCTCTATTTTCAATGGCATCAGCCATATCGTTGGATGAATTACGAAATAATCCGAGCCGTTATCAGCATGTATTTACAGGAGATATATCTGATGAATACATTGATAACACTTCTGTTAAAATCGTTCGCACTAGTCCTCCCTACTATATAATTAACGCTAAGGCATACGCTGTTTATTACAACAATAATACAATCACATTATATGAAAACACCTATTATTTAAACTCTGAACGAAGTCTCAAACGTCTACACGAAATTTATCACGGTAACATTGCAAAAGGATCAGATGCATGGTATAACGATTCCGGCGTAAAATGGCGCCCTCTCGGAGTCGCAATTTACAATTTTGATGGTTCAAAAGTACTGCCTTATACTGCTGCAAACCCTCTCGATTCGATTGATATAATATCAACCAAACCTACGTCACCGGCTTATATGTCTGGTATGTATGTTTTTTATAAGTCCTATAATGAATATTTTAACGGACCTACAAATCTATTTTAAATAATAAAAAGCACAGACCTTCATCTCGAAGATCTGTGCTTTTTTTATCTATTATATTCTTTATTCTCCGGTCTACGCCACTCGCTTTCGATTCCAAATTTTACGCTTTCGTTGAGCATTCATATACCGAATCCGATACACGATATTTTTCAAAACATTGGCAATCATGATGAGCAACGCCCCTATTAAACCTTGGCCGTCCATGACTTCATCAAGGATGAAGTACGCCAAGATGGCAGCGAATACAGGTTCCATAGAGAAAATTAAGCCCGTACGCGACGGTGACAGATAACGCTGCACAATACTTTGCATAACAAAACAAAAAGCACTGCACACTACGGCAAGGCCCAAAACGGCACCCCACTGCAAACCGGTTTGCGGCAAATGCGGCGTTTCAAAAACATAAGCACTGATGGCACTAAATATGGCGATGGCTCCGAATTGCAATAAACTGGCCGGGAACATATCATCTTCATTAGCCATACGACCTACCACCAGAATATAAACGGCATAACCGAAAGCCCCCCACAAACAGTATAGGGCCCCGATATCTAAAGATAACCCGTCTTTAACGGTAAAGAGCACCAAGCCAACAAAGGCCAACGCAATACTTAATATCGTCAGCATCGGTGGCATCTTACGTGTCCAAATGGCTTCCAAAATCGGTACCAACACAACGGCCGTTGTTCCTAAAAATGCAGCCGTTGATGCAGTGGTATGCTTTAACCCCATAATCGTACCGAACAAGGAACTGTACACCAAAAAGCCCAACACCAAACTTTTTACTACCGTTCGTTTGGTACAAAATTTCAGTGTGCGCAAAAGCAGCGGTAACACACACAAAAAAGCTATACTGAACCGCAACAACATGAGCGTAAACGGATCTACACCGGTCAGTGCGATTTTCATCAATAAATAGGATGAACTCCATGAAAACGTAACAAACAGCATCATTAACTCAGCTTGCTTAACGGACATTTCCAATCTCCTCAATCCATCATAAAACATACACATCAGCGTAAATTCAAATTACTTTAATTTCAATCAAATTCAACAACGACTGAAAGGTTTAATTTGTTCACGCCAGAAATACAACAACATTTCTTTTCATTTCTAGTGTATATCATACGAAAAATAAAAACAAGCCGATTTCATGTGCTTTAAAACCTATTAATTTAATGAGATTTTACCCGTTTCCAAAGTAAAACTGCCATCCTGATTGCGAATTTCCATTTCTTCTTTTTGTGCTTTCAAAGCCGGATCGTTTGGGGTCCCCAACAAGCGACCGTATAAGAAGTGATAGCATACGAAGGCAACCAACGCCACTATGACGGTCAACAGGAACATGTTGGTGAAACCTACGATTTCTTTAACACCACCCAATACATACGGTCCGAAACCGAGGCCGATATCAAGGGCAATAAAATAGGTGGATGTGGCAATCCCGATACGATGGAACGGTACCATTTTTACTACTACGGCTTGTCCGTTGGACATGTACGTGCCGTAACCTAAACCAACAAAAACAGCGGATAATAAAATCATCCACGAAGCATCGGCAAAGGCCAACAACAAAATACCGATGGCCAATGAAATAAAGCATGGATATAAAACATAGTTTTCACCCTTGCGGTCAAAGATTAACCCCAGTGAAGGGCGTGTCAAGGTGATAACTACCGCATAGACAACAAAGAACCAGGTCCCGGCCTGCACCATATTAATATCACGGGTATAGGATGCCATAAAGCCTAAAATACCCGAATAAGCAAAGCCTACCAAAACAGAAATCAAAGTGATGGAGTTGACGCGCGGTTCCAAATAATCAGAAATGCGTCGTCCCGATTCTTCTTTTTTAATAGCTTCACTGAACTGCGGTTCTTCGTATTTCATGCTTACAGCTGCAAGCACACAAAGGATTACGAGACCTACACAGATGGCCACGATTGTACGGAATCTGGTAAGGGATAATAGAAAAATCCCCAAGAAAGGACCGATGGCGGCTGCCAAACTGGTGCTCAAACCGTAATAATTAATGCCTTCACCGCGACGTGCTTTCGGAATTACACTGGCCACAATCGTACTGGTAGCCGTCGACGTAATACCATAGGCAAAGCCGTTAATAAAACGAATGGTATCCAGCACAATCAAGTTTGGAATATAAAAGTACAAAGCCGTTGAGACTAAATAGATACCCAAACCGGTATAAAGCACTTTGCGACTTCCTAAGGTACTTACAAAACGGCCCGCAAATATACGAGCCAAAACGGTACCGATAATATAAATACCTACAGCCAAACCGGCCTGACTGGATGTAGCATGAAGCGTATCTTTTGCCACCACCGCAATAATTACGATCAATAAGTAATAAATTAAAAACACCAATAAATTAATCACTGTGTCCAGCACAAACGGCAGTGTCCACAGCTTCTCTTTGTGAGCCTCCATAGCTAATAGCATCTCCTTGAAAAAACATTGTCATGAAATCGTACGTACTACAGAGGCTAATTATATTCGTTTAAACTATTTATGTAAAATCACAAAATAAAAACTCAGAAATAAATTTTATTAATAACCTATCACCAACGCAAAGGTACCGTAATCACTACTTTTATACAAATAACAATTGCGGCATTTTCATTTTATGGTATTAAATTATTTTTCTTAATCATACAATAAACATTCATTTACTTGGCGTTTTACCATAAACCGATTACTTTCCACCAAATGGCACCGATTCCAAGCCATATAATCACATTGACCGTTGTAATTATAAAGCCTAATTGCCACCACTTACCTTGAGATACAAAATCCGCACCATACAAGATAGGTGCAGCCCCACCGCCATAATGAGTCAACGAAATCATCAAATTGGATAACCCGGCCAATGACAAGGCCGCCAACAAAGGCGGTGTCCCAACTGCTACGGCTACTGCCAAGAAAGCTGCATACATGGCACCAATATGTGCCGATACACTGGCAAAGGCGTAGTGAGAATAAACATAAATGATGGCTAGCAAGGCAAACGCAGCCAACCAAGACAATCCGGCCGATAAAATTGCTTCGCCGGCCATAGTAGATACAGCCTTAACAAAGCCTGATTTAGCCAAAACCCCGGCCAAAGTAATCAAAGACCCCATCCAGAACATGGTGTTCCATGCACCTTTTTCAGCCAAAGCATCATCCCAAGTCAGCACACTGAGCAGTAATAATACGCCAACGGCTATCATTGCAACCAATGTAGCATTTAAATGTGTCAATTCGGAGGTAGCCCATAAAACCAAAGCCCCTACAAAGATAACAGCAATTTTAATTTCCATCGGCGACATAGGCCCCATCCGATCCAACTCTTCAATAGCCATAGTCTTAGCATGCGGCATATCTGTTATTTCAGGGGGAAACAATTTATACAACAGATATGGCATAAGTAACAAGGATAACAGACCGGGCACAATGGCAGCTAACGCCCAATTGCCCCAAGTAATCTGAACCCCAATCGTCTTTTCTGCCAGTTCCACAATTAACGGGTTCCCGGCCATGGCCGTCATAAACATGGCACAGGTAATGGCATTCGCTTGATACTCAATCTGCATGATATAAGCGCCAAACTTCCGCGCGGTAGGCCCCGGTTCCGAACCGAGTGCAGACGACAAACTACGAATAATCGGATAAATAATCCCACCGGCACGAGCCGTACTGGAAGGCGTGGCCGGTGAAATGATAAAGTCACTTAATGTAATCGCATATCCCAAGGACAACGAAGATTTACCGATAGCTTTAATAATTAAGAACGCTATACGACGCCCCAATCCAGATTTAATAAACCCGCGAGCCAAAAGGAAAGCACAAATAATGAGCCAGATAGTGCTATTACCGAATCCCGAAATAGCTACACTTGTCGTAATAACACCTGTTAACGCAGCTATTGTTACGCCCAAGAATGCAACCGCACCAATAGGTAACGGCGCCAAAATGAACCCCAAGATTGTGCTCACAAATACGGCAAATAAGTGCCATGCTTGGTCTGTTATACCATTTGGTACGGGTAAAAACCATATAACAACGCCGACTGCTATAGTAATCAAAAGATTACGAATTTGCTTAGAAGACATACTGCCTCCTTTCTATACGTACGTATAAGATAACATCTCATATGCAGCAAATATTATTTGTCATATTTAGCCAATACACGATCAACAAATTGCGGTGCCAAGCCAATATAGTTATGAGGATCTAACATATATTTAATTTCATCATCAGTAAAGGCTTTGGCTACTTCCGGTTCAGCTTTTAAGGCATCAAACATTTGAACTTCTTCTTCATACGCTTTCATACAAGTACGATATACGATTTCATGCGCCGTCATACGACCCAAACGTGGTGCCAAATGCATCATAATACATTCACTCATCATCAAACCACGCAATAAATACAAGTTCTTTTCCATATGTTTAGGATAAATAATCATATGTTCAAAGATATCTTTTGATTTTTCTAAAGCAGCCGCCATAAGATGACAAGCACGTGGAATCGCTTCCCATTCAGACAAGAAGCATCCCCAATCACGTTCATTTTCGCTAACCATGCTTTCTACGATAGACGGTGCAATGCTACGAACATTACGGCAAAGAGCCAATACATTTTCCAATACTTGCGGATTACGTTTATGAGGCATAGTCGAAGATCCAACTTTACCCATAAAGAACGGTTCTTCCAACTCTAAAATTTCAGTACGTTGTAAGGATAAGATTTCATGATTGATGCGACCTAATGTGCCGGCAATCAAGGCTAATGCACTGACAAATTCAGCTTGACTGTCGCGCGCTACATGCCATGCAATAGTCGGTACTTCTAAGCCCAAAATTTCCATCATACGAGCCTGTACTTCTAAACCTTTTTCGGGTTGTGACGCCAAAGTACCAACAGCCCCGGCCATTTCACCGACAAAAACTCGAGATTTAATCTCTTCCAAGCGTGCAATGTTGCGACCTAATTCATCAACCCATACACCCACTTTGTAACCTAAGGTAATCGGTAAAGCATGGATAACATGTGTACGACCGCACATAATAGTATCTCTGTGTTCACGCACAATCTTTAAGAGATGTTTTTGACATAGCTTCAAATCACGCAAAATTACATCATATGCATCACGTTGCAATAATACTAAGCCTGTATCCACAATATCTTGACTGGTAGCACCCCAATGAACGAATTCACCGGCATTATTAGGCAAAACAGCTTTAAAGGCTTTTAACAAAGGCACAATTGTAATGGAACTCTTATAGAATTCACCGATAGACGGAATATCAAGCAAATCTGCTTTTGCATATTCATTAATAACATCCGCTTTTTCTTTAGGAATTACTCCTAATTCACCTTGAGCTTTCGCTAATGCAGCTTCTGTATCGAGCCATTTTTGCACCCAAGAACGATCACTGAAAATCTCACGCATTTCATCAGTACTGAATAATGCTCCATGAATCATACTATCAATTGCAGACGAACCCATAATAATTACTCCTTTCGAATAAAACAATATCTTTATTTATTCCCTAATACGCAATACCATCTTTTTTTAACGTATCTTTTGATGCTCATAGCGTACCATGCACCATATGTCAGTGTGAAATAGTTAGGGATTATCCAACAATAAGTGTCATTTATCCTAGCTCATTTACAGCCATGAATCGAAGTAAATTAAGACACGGCAACAGCTTAAAGAGTCTTTTACTATTAAAAACCACGGTGCAAAATAAAATTCACTTATGCTACCATAGCTATTTCTTATCCCGTAACCATGTAAAAAATGCTACAATACAGCTAAGTTAATACGAAAAAACATTTAAATAGAAAGGAGATGTATCATTGGAAATTCGCCAACTTGAATACTTCCTTATGGTCAATGAAACTCACAGTTTCACCAGAGCAGCTGAACGACTTTATGTATCGCAACCGGCTGTAACAAGTGCCATTAGAAGTTTGGAAGAAGAACTTGAAATACAACTTTTTGACCGTACGCAGAAACAAATCACACTAACCAGCGAAGGCCAGATTTTTTTTACGCCATGTTCAAAAGGTAATGGAAGGTATTTCCAACACCTTAAATGAAATAGACGCTTTAAAATCTCTAAACGGCGGCACTTTAAAAATAGGACTGACTCCGTTAGCCGGCGTTAGTGCCACCACCTCACTGTTAAAAGAATTTACATCACAATATCCGCAAATCAAGTTAGTGTTTACCGAATCTCACAGCAATCTGCTTGAACAAGAGTTATTAATCGACGCAATCGATGTGGCTATTCTTTTTTCAGCACAAAACAATAATGCCTTAACCTACTTGCCATTACCGCGAGAAGAATTATACGTTATTTGTTCAAGGCAACATCATCTTCGGCGCAATAACTCAGTTCAATTAACAGACTTAGTTAATGAATCGCTAATCTTATTAGCTGCCGATTGCTTCTATCGACAGCAAATTATTCAAACTTTTGAAAAATCAAACACATTACCTCAAATCAATTTTGAGTTGAATCATATTGAAAGCATCAAACGTTTTGTAGCGTCTAATCTAGGAATTACCATTCTTCCCGGAAGCTTATGCGATACAAATACAGACTTAGTCACGATTCCGTTGGATCCGCCTTTATATCGTCAACCGGCCTTAGCCTACAAGACTAATCGTCATAATTCCAGAGCGGCGAATGCTTTCATCGAGCTACTTCAGAAAGGAGGTTCAACAGATGAATAGCCCACTTATTACAGCCGTCGGCAGCAGTCCGTTTATTGCCGAAGAAATTGCTATAATGTGTCAATCCATTTTAGGTTCTGACATTACCCTAAAAACTGCCACATCAAACTCTATAAATACTGTTTCTTCAAACACCTTGTATGTCTGTGCCGGTACACAATCAGAAAAACTGAATTCAATAATTCCGGCTAATCAATTATTTGTTTTTGATTTACGACCTACAACGCCTTTCTTCTTTGAAATCGCCAAAATTCCCGAAAACGAAAATATATACATTTTTAATAATCTTTTGCCTTACACTAAGCAATTACAAGAAGATTGTACAGAGATACTTTCCATATCACCGGATCGTTTCATTCCGATTGCTTATGAATCAATGCCCTTCGAAACCGTATGTCAACTGCTTCAACAAGCTAAATACATTATCGGGGTTGACCAATTTGTCGATACTAATGTCTTATTATCAGAGCAATTCAAACCGTATTTAAATAGCAATGTTATAATTATTGCCGGCAGCCGTACGCCGTCTATATCATCAGCCAGTCGTTTTCTCATCGGCTTCATCAACTACTATATAGAACAATTACAAGACGACCAAAATGCTGAGTCACTATCAATTAAGGAGTTAAATGCACTCTTATCCGAATTGCACCAAAGTATTGATCGAATAGTCACTAACCAATTTCGTCCGCTCGCAACACCAACTGCCAAAGAACCTGTTCACACTGACTTTAAACCGGATGATATCTTAACCGAATTAAAATCATTGCAAAATCAACTTCAAAAATTAACCCATTCAAATTGAGGTGTCTGACAAAACAACAAAAAGGCCGCAGTATTCATGGCTATAGCCACAGATACTGCGGTCTTTTATTTAGATTATCTAATTACCGAGCAAAAATTATATAATCTTATGAAACTATGCTAGGCTTATAAAATCGAGCGATAGATTTCTTCAATGTCAGCTTGCGATACATCGCGAGGGTTGCCTGGTGTACAAGCATCGTTTTTAGCCGATTCAGCCAAGAACGGAATGTCTTCTTCTTTAACACCGGCTTCAAGCAAGCTCTTAGGAATTTCTACATCATCAGCTAATTTCTGGATAGCATCGATAGCTGCTTTCTGGTATTCTTCTTTGCTCATGCCATCAACGTTTTGAACGCCCATAGCTTTAGCAAGATCGCGATATTTTTCACCGGTTGCAGGTGCATTGAATTTCAATACAGCTGTAAGCATCATAGCACAAGCTTTACCATGCGGAATGTCATACAACGCGCTCAAAGGATGTGCCATGGAATGAACGATACCGAGGCCTACGTTAGAGAAGCCCATACCGGCAATGTACTGGCCAAGTGCCATAGCTTCGCGACCTTTAGGGTCGCCGGCTACTGCATCACGAAGGGAACGAGCTATAATTTCGATAGCTTTCAAATGAAGCATATCGGTCATTTCCCAAGCACCTTTAGTGATGAAACCTTCAACGGCATGAACCAAAGCATCCATACCGGTAGAAGCACATAAGCCTTTAGGCATGCCCATGGACATATCAGGGTCAACGATGGCTATGATTGGAATATCATGAGGGTCAACACATACGAATTTACGACGTTTTTCTACATCTGTAATTACGTAGTTGATCGTAACTTCGGCAGCCGTACCGGATGTAGTAGTTACCGCAATAATAGGTAAACATTTATGTTTAGTATCGGCTACGCCTTCAAGACTGCGAACATCGCTAAATTCAGGGTTTGTCATAATAATAGCAATCGCTTTACTGGTATCGATGGAACTGCCGCCGCCGATAGCAATAATACAATCAGCTTCTGCTTTTTTACAAGCTGCTACGCCGTCTTGCACGTTTTCAATTGTAGGGTTTGGCTTTAATTCGTCAAAAATTTCATAAGCTACACCGGCTTTATCCAATAAGTCGGTAACTTTAGTTGCTACACCAAACTTCATCAAGTCTTTATCGGTTGTAACCAATGCTTTTTTCAAATTGTTCGCTTTTAATTCGCCTACAATGTTGTTAATGGCACCGAATCCGAAATAAGATGTTTCGTTAAGAATCATACGATTAACCATTTGTGTTGCCTCCCAATCAATAGAAATTAGAGTTTTCAGGTCGAAAAATGCCTTGTTTATAGATTTCTATATTCAATTCCTGCCGGATTCATTTTTTATTTGGCGCTACAACGTGCTGCAAGCAATGCGTCATAGCGCCTATATGAAACCCTTACAATAGGTCACATAACAAAATAATTATTTTTTGTTGCGCCATAAAGCATCAGCTACCGGAGCTAATTTTTCTTTTTCGGCGTCAGTTAAAACTTGAATAGGTGTACGACAAGTTTCTTCCATAGGACCGCCTAATTCTTTAAGAGCCCATTTCATAACAGGATTGAATGGTACATGAACTTCATAGAATGCGAAGTAAGCATCGATTTTGCGTTGCAATTCTTTCAAAGCGCTCAAATCTTCAGTGTCCAAAGATTTAATTACATTCGCACACATCTGAGGATCGATATTGGATAAAGCACCGATACAGCCGTCACCACCGGAGATTACGGATGGAATACAGTTGTTATCATAGCCTGTGTAAATTTTGAAGTCAGGGAATTTAGGTTTTAAGAACTGAATGTAACGTTGAGTATGACGCAATACAGGATGAGTATCTTTAACGCCTACCAAGTTATCATGTTTTTCACGAAGGCGAAGCAATGTTTCGGCGGAAACGTCAAAACCTGTGCGATCGCCGTAGTTATATAAGTACACCGGACCATTAATAGCGCTCAAAATTTCATCATAGTATACAAACGCATCTTCCTGATTACAAGCACTGTAGTATGGACCAACGATAATAACCGCATCAGCACCGGCTGCCAATACTTCATTCGAAAGTTTAATGGTTTCGGCTTTTACCATACGACCGGTACCGGCAATTACTTCCCAACGACCTTTACCGTATTTAATAGCGTCCAAGATAAGTTCTTTGATTTCATCATAGGAGAACGCATAGAATTCACCGGCACTGCCACCGGTCAAAACACCGTTAATACCGGCTTCGATCAATTGATCATAGAATTTGTGCATATGTTCATAGTTAACAGTTTCGTCTGCATTCAAGGATGTTAAAATTGGGCTGATATACTTCGCTTTCATAATTTATTCCTCCTATTTCTTGTTTAAATCATATACCATTTCCATGTCGGCCCACCATTCATGTTTCTGAGCCCCATCTATACGTGTTTGACAAGGATCGGTTTCACGCCACCAACGTTGTGTTTCAGGGTCGTTAGCCATCTTGCCCATATCGTATTCGAAATCATCTCCTTCATAGACCATGATTGAAAACAACAAGTCGTCACGATTGAATATCTGATAGTGCGTAATACCGCATTCACGAATCATTTTATTAACACTGGCGAACGGATCCGCATGTAAAGCTTTATAATATTCCGCTTTTTCGGGGCGAAGTTTAATAACGCTGGCAAATACTTGCGGCTTGTTCAATTTATATAATTTTTTGGCATTTTTTGAAAAAATATCAAGATCATCTTGGAAGTATTCACGTACCGAATTTAAATGATCGGTAAAGTTTGAATACAATTCCACAACCGGGAAGTTAGATGCATAGATTAAACGACTATGATCAAATGTACCGGAAATAAAGTCTAATAAGTTTTTGACAAATACCGGATCTTCGGTTGCATAACCGGATAATTTACAATATACATTCGGCAAAGATGCCAATTTAGTCATGGCCTCTTTATATTCCGGAGTTAATTCCGTCACATTACCGCAATGGTTAATAACTAATTTCAAGTCGGGAACCTGAGCGGCCGCCTGGTAAATGTCGATTAATTCATCAACACGGTTACAGCTTTCAAAAATCAGACCTTTGTCAGCCAATACTTCGAGACCTTCGATGAAACTACGTTCCAAGCAACGTCCACGCGGTGAGCTGTCGATATGAAGCGGCTCACGCACGCCTACGATACCGGCCGGCAAACGCACATGACCGCACAGATGACGGGCCCGCATAATTTTTGCCAAAATCTTAGGACTGTTCAATTTGAAGATAAATTCATCTTCTTTAATGGCGTCATCGCAGTCCACTTCAATATAGATCCCACCTTTAAAGTCTACGCCGGCTTTAGCGTATTCTTTAACGAGATCATCCATAGAAAAGCTTTGTTGAATAACCCCTTTGCAGGAATTCAACCAAGGTAAATGCAATACATCCAAATCCCATATATGTAAATGGGAATCTACAATTTCCAACATATTACTGTCTCCTTTGACATAAGACCTTTTAATATATGTCTTATTGATTTTCAGCCGTATAAGAGGATTGCCGACATATCGCCGGCAATCCTTGTCAGCATATAATCAGTCTTTAGCTACACCTTTCAAGCCATACCAAGCTACATATAAGAAGCAAGGCAATAATAGTAAGAAGCTTGGACCGGTACCCCAGTGGTCGGCTACATTGCCCATGAAGAACGGCATGAACGCACCGCCTACGATACTCATAATTAACAAGCTGGCTGCTTTTTTAACTAAGTTATTAGGAATTTTCACAACAGACAATGCGAAGATTGTTGGGAAACTGATAGACATGAAGAAGAAGGATAACCAGAGAACGATAACGGCCGGTAAATTATGTACAAACTGTAACACAATCATAATCCCTGCATTGATTAAGGAATAGGTAGCCAAGATTACATTACTTTTAACCTTTTTCATAATAGGAGTCGTTACGATACGACCTACTAAGAAAGCCACCAACGCAATACTGAAGAAATAAGCAGCTTCATGGTCGGCCAAACCTTGCCAGTGTTCTACGGAGTAGTTAATGAAGAATGCACCGGCCCCTACTTGAGCTGCAACGTATAATAATTGAGCAATTACACCTAAGCTGAAGTGACGATATTTGAGTAAGTCGCCATAAGAACCGCTGCCTTCATCAGCCACAGCATCACCGGTAGTATCGCTGACTTCAGAGCCTTCCGGCATGCGTGTCATAACGAAAACAACCAATACAGCAAGTACTACAACAGCAATCCCTACATATACCATCTGTACATTGGCCATATTTTTATCAATATCACCATGAGCTAAGGATAAGAATAAAGCACCACCAACGATTGGCCCCAAGAACTGGCCTACGCCGTTGAAGCTTTGCGCCATGTTAATACGGAAGGCCGCATCTTCGTCACTACCTAATTTGGTAATGTACGGGTTAGCATTTGTTTCCAAACTGCCGAGACCGCAGGCAATGATAAAGAAGGCTAATAAGAATAAGTTAAAGCTTTGTTCATTACTGGCCGGGATGATAAGCAACGCGCCTAATGCATATAAGGCCAGACCCATAATGATACCGCCTTTGTAGCCGAATTTGGTGGCTACCATAGAGGCCGGAATTGCGATTACGAAGTAACCGCCGAAATACGCTGCTTGCAATAAACCGGATACGGCTTTGGTAACGCCCAAGTGGTTTTGGAAGTTTTTATTCATAACATCCAAGAGACCGTAACTGAAGCCCCAGAGGAAGAATAATGATGTTACTAACCAAAAAGCGATTTTAATATTTCTACTGGTAACAAGCTTACCTGTTTGATTCATATACGGTACCTCCTCTTAGCTCAACGCGCGGTCAAGATGAACATAGCCGCCATCAACGAATAACCATTGACCGGTTGTATGCGAGGATTTAGGCGATAATACGAAAACAGCTGTGTCAGCAATTTCTTCAATTGTTGTGAAACGACGTTCCAACGGAATTTTATCGGTAATAACTTTTTTACGAGCTTCCGGATCATCAAATGTTTTAATCCAGTTAGCGTATAGAGGAGTCCAGCATTCGCTGACTACTACGCAGTTGCTGCGTACACCGTCATCCAATAAAGCGGCTGCCCATTCACGAGTAAGGCCCAAGATAGCACCTTTAGCGGCTGCATAAGCACTTGTTTTACCCTGACCGGTTAAGGCTGTTTTGGATGTGATGTTCAAAATAGAACCTTTGGATTTACGTAAGTAATCAACTGATGCATGTACCAATTCATAATAATGAGTCAAGTTGCCATGAATACTCTTTTCAAATTCTTGCCAGGATGTAGTGTCGAGATCTTTGTTGTCGTTGGCACCGGCATTATTTACGATACCGTAAATACCGCCGCGACGAGCTGCTACATCATCAACGATACCTTTAATTTTGTCAGTATCGTTCAAGTCAATCTGAATGAATTCATAGTTAGTTGTGATGCTTTCCATATCTTTTTTAAATTCGTCGGTAATCGGCGAACGAGAAAGAATAACAGGAATCGCACCTTCACGTGCTAATGAAAGAGAAATACCACTACCGATGCCTTTACCGCCACCGGTTACAAATACAACCTTGTCCTTTAATTGCAAATCCATGATACATACCTCCAATTTTAATTAACACTCTATACACCTATAATCCTATAAACCACCTAAGTCTCCTATCAATCTCCGGACTTAATGTTTATATTCGTTTGGATTATATGCTGCAAGACTGCATCAGCCTGCCAGTCATACTGTCAGCGTTACCGATTTATACGGTAGTTGCCAAGCGCCAAATTGAAAAGTCATTCTGTTCATTCTGTTCTGCTTTGGTTAATTTTCCGTCAGCTACCTCAACGATAGCATCAACAATTTCATAACCAACTTCTTTAATTGTCTTCGTACCTTCTACTACCGTACCTGCATTTAAATCGATAGCGTCATTCATGTTGTTGAAAGTGAAGGTATTGGATGATACTTTGATAGTCGGAGCAATCGGGCTGCCTGTCGGTGTGCCGCGTCCGGTTGTAAATACACAAACATTGCAACCGCCGGCTACCATACCGCTCAATTGTTCAATATCATTACCCGGTGTATTCATAAAGGTTAACCCTTTATCGGTAATCGGTTTAGCGTAATCTTTTACGGCTACTACCGGACTGTTACCGGCTTTATAAATACAACCCAGTGATTTTTCTTCAATACTGCTGAGACCGCCTTCTATGTTCCCCGGACTCGGATTAGCACCGCGGATATCGGCATTGGAATCAATAACTACTTGTTCAAAGCCTTTAATGGTACTCATAATTTCTTTACTTACTTTTTCATTGATACCACGTTTGGCTAAAATATGTTCAGCCCCGATAAGTTCGGTAGTTTCTGCCAAAATTACGGCACCGCCGTGACTTACTACGATATCGGAAGCTACGCCGAGAGCCGGATTGGCACTCAAACCGGAGAAGCTGTCACTGCCGCCGCATTCCGTACCGAGCACTACGTCAGCCAACGTACCTTCCGTACGTTCTTCTTTGAGTGCTTCAGCCAACATATTTTTAACAATGTCCATACCGCGACGAATACTCTTTTCGGTCCCACCGCAAGCTTGAATGTTGAAAAACTCTACTTTCTTATACGGTGCCCGATCTTTAATTTCTTCCGCTACCGTATGTGCCTGTACAACTTCGCAACCAAGCCCTACTACCAACACACCATATACGTTTGGATTAGCTGCGGTTCCCACAATAACGTCTTTTGTCTGATCCGCATCATAGGATAACTCACTGCAACCGTGTTGATGGTTTACGTATACGACTTTGGTATCATCACGTCGTTCCACATCGCTGTACATAACGCCATTCGCAATGCGTTCTACCACTTTATTCGAACAATGAACACTTGGAATTACCAAAATATGATTTCGGAAACCAAAGCTGCCGTCACTGCGACGATAGCCGGTCAATTTATAACTTTCACGACCTGTTTCTACATTAGTCTTGCGTTCTACATCTTGATCGATATCACGAACTTCCGAATCCAAATCACCGCGGCCGCGTTCGCCTTCAATATTATGAACATGTACCCATTGACCGGGTTCAATGTCTACTTCGGCTACACCGATATGGGAATCATATTTAATAACCGGTTTACCTTTGGCAATACGTTCGGTAGCAAATTTATGTCCTTTAGGAATCGGTTCTTTAATCACTACGTCGAGAACTTTGTCACCCACTTCTAACGGCTCAATGGCTGTTGCCACATTATCAATAGAGCCTACATGAATACCTTTCATCTCCTGCACCTCCACAAAGCACTTGTTTTACCGTTTTAGCCCTATACTGCCGAGCGGCTAAATTAAAATATATTAACTTCTTCAACACTGTCTCAAAATTTTTCGCTGCTGTTCTTATATGCGAACGAAAGACCATAAATTTAAATCAACACGCAATCATGTAAGATTTGCCAAAATGTTTCGTATATACAAACGCAAATATCATTTACGTACTATTTATGTTCTTATCTTATACTTACCATACGCAAAAGTCAATATAATTCGTATATACGCAATAACTATTTATCATAATGACAATAATCAAAGATACTAAATTGCATTTTCCATATTAATGTATGCATATACGAACAATTATGTTACAATATATTTACAGGTTTACAATTATACTACCGCAACCTAATACGTTGTCTTAAAATATATGCTTTTCTAGAAAGGTGGCGCTTTATATGCCTTCATCCAATTCAATTCAACGAGATGCGCTAAATACCGACACAGCACCATCTCCCACACAACATAAACCGACCCTGCGTGTCATAAAAATTCTGGAAGCGGTGGCCGCCAGCAACGGGCTTACACTCTCTCAGATTGCTGCGCGCCTGGAGTGCCCCAAAAGCACCTTGACCCCTATTTTAAAAACATTAGTCGAAAATAATTATTTGCTCTGTGAAGAAGATACGTTAATTTACACGATTGGCAAACAGGCTTTTATCATAGGCAATACCTACCAACACAACAGTGACATCCTCACCCTGATCAAAGATCAAATGGAAGTTATGTCCTCCCTATGTAAAGAGACCATTCATCTGGGTGTGTTGGAAGGCAATCAGATTATGTATCTTCAAAAAGTAAACAGCCCTAAACCGTTACAGTTAATTTCCTCTGTGGGGAAACGGTTGCCGGCCTATGCCACAGCCTTGGGCAAAGCCCTTTTATTCGACCACAGTTTAGATGAACTGCGCGAACTGTTCCCTAATTCTTTGCCGCCTTTAACAGAAAAAACCATTCCCACAGTAGATGCCTTGTATCAGGATATTCACAAAGACCCTAACGGTGAGTTTACCTACGAAGAAGAAGAAATCACCAAATATGCGCGATGCATTGCCATGCCACTGCGCGTAAACAACAATATCGCAGCTGCACTAAGTATCAGCTTCATCATTTTCGACGCTTCGCCGGAACACATTTCCAACATTAAATATATTTTGCGACGTTTCGGCACCGTCATCAAAAAGCTCATGGAAACCAAGAATTTCCAATATTAATTTCAGCTGTGGCAAACAAAAAAGCCGACTGCCGGACTCGATAAGTACCCTCGGCTTGCAGTCAGCTGAAAATTACTTATAAAAAGCCCGCCTTGATCAAATTAACATCAAGACGGGCTTTTTGTTTTACATACTTTTTATTATCTGTCACACAAAAGCTTCAGCATCGACTACCTGTTCTTCAGCTATCTCGGTCGCCGTTTCAGCCAAGCTTTTCACAGTTAAATATAAATACGCGGAACACGTTCCGAGAAATCGCAGAAAATTTCATACGGGATAGTCCCTACCAAGGTAGCAAGTTCAAGCACGGTAATACTTTCATCACCTTGTGTACCGATTAAAACTACTTCATCACCGGGATGAACCGGTACCCCTTCCGGCATAGCCACCATTAATTGGTCCATACAAACACGGCCTACAATAGGACAACGGCGACCGTGAATGAGCACACTGCCGCGATTCGACAAGCTGCGCGGATAGCCATCGGCATAACCAACCGGTACGGTCGCCACCGTAGTCAAACGGTCAGTTGTATAAGTGCCGCCGTAACCGATGCGTTCACCGGCTTTTAAATGTTGGACATGAACGACTTTGCTGTACATGCTGAGAGCCGGACGCAAGCCTAAACGATTCGGCACTTCCAAAGAAGGCATGATACCGTATTGAATAATGCCCGGGCGTGCATCTGTAAATAAACTGTCCTTAACCGACAATAAGCCGGCACTGTTAGCCAAAGAAAAGCGGAATGGTTCGGATCGATGAGCGCGAATCATTTCCACCATATTACGGAACATGGCCGTTTGTTGATGAGCGCTAGTTTTATCGGCCGCATCAGCGCTGGCCATATGCGAAAAGAAACCGTCTACGTGCAAATGCGGATAGGATTCCACTTGTTGCATGAAATCGAGTGCTCTATCCGGATGAATCCCGATACGGTGCATGCCTGTATCAACGGCGATACAACATTCAATAATCGTCTCGTGACGAGCGGCACAAGCCTCCAAAGCCGCCAAATCGGTCGACTCACATATAGCCGGGCGCGAATTTCCTTCCACAATCAAATCAAAGGACTGCGGCAAAGTAATCCCCAGGAGATAAATCGGTACCATGATACCGGCTGCACGTAACGGTAAAGCTTCTTCCGGGAACGCTACCGCCAGCGATTCATACCCTTCTTCCACGGCAATACGGCCTACCATGACACTGCCATGACCATAGCCGTTAGCTTTAATTACCGCCGTACTGGTGCTCCATTCCGGTAAACTGTCTTTGATACGACGTAAATTTTCACGAATTATGGCCGTATCGATTTCTATATGGGTCGGTCTCATAAGTTAAATTCCTCCTAAGCGATAACCGATAGCTTGGTTCCCGCATAAGACATAATATTACATACACCTTAACTGTAAAAAATATAACAAACTATAGTTACGTTTTATTATACGCTAAAATTCTATAAAATCTACCCAATATTATACACCCGCACATGACAGAACACAAAAACGCCCGAAGTCATATAAATCAAGGATCTGAAATATTTGACTCCGGACATTTATAACCTGGTATAAAAGAGCTTCTAAAAATACGTAACTTGCGGTTAGCGTAACACAGCACAATATTCTTTATAAACAGCCTGTGCCGCTTCCACCGAAATAATTTCAAATTGAATCATTTCACCCGGCCCCATTTGTGCCAAAATCGGTAAATCAGGGGTTATAACGGTAGCAATCTTAGTATAACCGCCCGTTGTTTGTCGATCTGCCATAAGAATAATCGGCTGGCCGTCCGCCGGCACTTGAATAGAACCGAACACGGCCCCATCGGAAATAATATCGGCCCCGTTCACATGATCTAACTTTGCCCCCGCCAGGCGATAGCCCATTCTGTCGGATGAGGCCGTAATTTCATAAGGAGCACTCGTCAAGATATTATAACTGTCTGCAGTAAAGCGGTCAGCCTGTGGGCCCAACACGAGTCGAATCGACTGTTTAGTCCGTCGCGCCATCGGCGTTTCATAGCCGGCCGGCACAGTATACCCCGGAATTACCGCACGGTTTAGCCCGCAGG
>UMFL01024929.1_pt1 | contig 23031 bp, 19 predicted proteins | sample 1965001 | NCBI WGS metagenome assembly UMFL01 (sample SAMEA4836045, study PRJEB28245) | human gut metagenome | biome: gut microbiome; material: fecal sample | place: Denmark | collected 2008 | reverse complement strand
AAATTCAATTTCATATCAGAAAGGAGTTAATAAAAAATGGAAGAAAATTTAAAATCGAAAAATATTTTTATAAATGCAAGAGTTAATCTTCCAGAATATATGGTAATAAAGAGAAAAATGCAACTGTTAAAAATTGAAAAAATTTCTGACTATATTCGAGAAGCTACAATTTTTGGTACATTATTTGTCTTTCAAGATTTTTATAATTTAACAAATGAATGGATAAGGGTTAATTCTCAAATTCATAAAATTGGAACGAATATAAATCAGATTGCCCACAGAGTAAATTCCAATCCTGAGAAATTAGAACTTTATTCTGATGATTTAATTTTTATAAAGAGCCAAATTCAGAAAATAAAAATGGATAACGAAGAATTGATAAAGAAAGTTTTTAAAAGTTTTAAAATAAAATAGGAGGTGTAGTTATGGCTGTAACTAAAATCATACCGATAAAAGCAACCGTTCAAAAAGCAGTTGATTATATTTGCAATCCTGATAAGACAGACGATGAATTATATATAGATTGTTCAAACTGTTCACCATTTTGTGCAAAGTTAGAATTTGACTTCTATCGTTATAGATATGATAACAGTGTGAAAGAATATAATCAAGGAATTAAGGCATATCATCAGGTACAATCATTTAAGCCCGGTGAAGTTACTCCAGAGCTTGCACATAAAATTGGCAAAGAGTTTGCAAAAAGAGAATTTGGTGAAAAGTTTGCATACATAGTAACAACTCACATTGATAAAGAACATATTCATAATCACATTATAAGTTGTGCCTATTCTACAGATGGAAGTAATAAATATCACGACGGAGGGTTAAAAGATATTTATCGTAGAAGAAATTTAAGTGATGAAATTTGTAAAGAGAATGGGTTGTCGGTTATAGAATATAATCGTAAAAATTGGCAGACTTATAAAGAATGGCAAACCAATAGAAACGGTACAAGTTGGAAGCAGGAATTAAAAGATATTATTGATAAAAATATTGCCATTGCAAAATCTTATGATGAGTTTGTTTTGAAAATGAGGCAAGAAAATATTTTTGTGAATGATAGTAAAAAATATATAACATTCCAAAAGGAAGGAAAAAGAGCTGTTCGAGGAAAAACTTTAGGAGATAACTATTCAGAAGATAAGATTATAGAAAGAATAGGGAGAGAAAATAAAATTAAGTCCATTAAGGAAATTGTTGAAAGTAAGTCTATTGATAAAATTATTGATACCAATGAAAATAAGTTTCAAGAGAATATAGGACTTAATAGATGGGCAAATAAAAAGAATATGGAAACAGCTGACCAATTATTTAATCTTCTAAGAAGTGAAGGCTTTACTTCTGTTGAAAATTTAAGAAATTATATAATTAGTCAGGAAATGCAAACAGATGATTTAAAAGAAATTGTGGAATTTCATAAATTAGAAATTAAAAGATGTCAGGAAACGATTAGATATATAAAAGATTATCAAGATTTTAAAAAATATACTTATGGATTAGTACAAGCCAAAGATAAAGAAGCATTTAGAAGTAAATATGAAAATCAGTTAAATAAATTTTTTACAGCTGAAAAATTTTTAGCTAAAAATGACATTGAAGAATTTGATGACACTAAAATTATTGAATTAAATCAAGAAATGGGAGCAAATGCCATATCATTATCAGAAATAGAAAAAGAGATAAGAAAAAATACAGGTAAAAATTTTATAAATTTAAAAAACTTGTTAAAGCAACTGGATACATATTTAGGTAATAGTAAAAAGGAAAAGACACACGATAAATTTGATATGGAAAGGTAAATAGGAAGTTTAATAATTGGATTTTAGCAGACTGTAAAACTTAAACATGAAAAAAGAGTGATTATCCCTTCTTGATGTTAGTTGTGGACAAAAATCCAGTGCTATGTGTTGGGTAGAAAAAAGCTTATACGGATGAGTTGGCAAATAAGGTGAAAAGATAAAGAGTGCTTTAGCAGCAACTTGAAATAATTCAGCAGTTGTCGGAATATTCAGATAGTTTTGAGGCTGTGCAAGTGACATAGCTTTATAGGCTAAGAAAACCATGTCTTTCAGGCAGGGTTTTCTTATATAAAATAGATTTTATTTGAGTTTATTAATGTAATTATTAATTAGAGTAAAATTATATGTAAATTCATAAAAATCTTTGAAATATCAAAAGAATTATTGAAATATGGTTAATTTTATGTTATTTTAATATTAGATACAATATATTTATTTCTTTAAATTAAGAAAGGAGTGAATTAAATGGGTGTCACATATAAAAAACTTTGGAAAAGATTGATTGATAATAATATGAAAAAAAAGGATTTACAACATGCAGCTGAGTTGACAAATTATGCAATGCACAAACTAAGTAAAGATGAAGCTATAACAACAGATGTACTTGCAAAAATTTGTATAGCTTTAAATTGTAGCGTAGATGATATTATGGATATATTACCAGAAAAAAGTCTTTAGATTTGTATAAGAATAGTGGTGTTATTTAAAACTATTTAATAATAAATAAAATAATTAAAGGTGATTAAATTAAATGGTAGAAGAAAAATATAGTGCAGGATTGATTTCGCAGTCCTTTTGGTTTATAGAAATAAAAAAAATATTGAGATTAATTCGTGAAGGTAAAAGAGAAGATGAAATAAAAAAACTTTGTATAGAAGAAAATCTCTTTGGTACTACAAACGAGTATAGGGCGAAAAGAATTTATGGCTATATCTGGAATAGAGTAAAACATCTTGATGGCAAGATAATAGAGTTGTTTAATGAATCTGATTTATCTACACAAAAGATTATTAATCTTATTGCAATAATGAGATGTGATAGACTTTTTTTTGAATTTATTTATGAAGTGTATAGAGAGAAAAATATACTGGGAACTCTAACTATTGAAGATAGAGATGCTAATATATTTTTTAGGAATAAAGAAGTTCAGAATGAAAATATAGCAAAATGGACGGATAGAACAAAAAAAAGACTAAAATCTTGTTATTTTAATTATCTGATAGATGCGAATCTTATTACTATAAAAGATAAGAAAAAGTATATAACACCGCCTATTTTTGATATTGCTGTTGAACGTTATTTAGAGCTGGTTGGTGATTTTGCAATTGTAAAAGCTATTACGGGGGTGAATTAAAATGACTTCTCTTAACGAAAGATTAGATAAAGTAGAAGAAATTATACAAAAGCCATCTTTTAGAGAAAATAAAGGTCTTGGAAATGAAGTTGGTTATTATATTTTTGATTATGCTGCTGAACAAGAGTTAAGTGTAAGAGAACGAATTGATTACATAAGAAAAAAGAATGAAAAATCTGATGATGATTACAAAGTAGTAGTGTTTGACCTTTATAATATTGTAATAGAAATACTAACTCAAAAAGGTTATTTAGAAAAGTGTTATGAATTTGAAAAAAAGAAGGGCTTTGAAAGAATTACAAAATCCATAAGCAATATGATGAAAATTACATCTTCAGATAGTTTGATTGTAAATTATATAAAGGAAAATACGCCGGAGAAGGCTATTGTTTTTATTACAGGCATAGGAAAGGTTTATCCAATTATCCGTTCACACACAGTTCTTAATAATTTACATCAAATAATTGATAATGTTCCAGTTGTACTATTTTATCCAGGTACTTATGATGGTCAGGAACTGGTGTTATTTGGAGAGATAAAGGACGATAATTATTACAGGGCATTTAAAATGGTAGAGTAAAGAGGGGAAAATACTATGATTATAAAAAATATGTTTTCAAAACCCATTGATAGAGATATTAAGGGTGTAATTAAAGTTGGGCAGGATGACGATGCAAATATTAAACAGGAGTTAGAAGAATATGTAGTTACAAGAGAACTTCAGAAACATTTTTCTGATTTTTTTGCAAGCTATAAGAAAGGAATTATTGGAAATACTGACAAGATGGGTGTGTGGATTTCTGGTTTCTTTGGAAGTGGTAAATCTCATTTCTTGAAAATCTTATCTTATCTTCTTGAAAATAAAGAAGTTAGTGGTAAGAAAGCAATAGATTATTTTGTAGACGATAATAAAATTTCTGACCAGATGGTACTTGCAGACATGAAGTTAGTATCAACTGTGCAAACAGATGTGGTTCTTTTTAATATTGACTCAAAGAGTGAAGTGAATGGCAAGCATTCTAAGGATGCCATTGTTTCAGTTTTACAGAATGTATTTAATGAAATGCAGGGATTTAGTGGTTCTAATCCTTTCCTTGCTGATATGGAACGCAAACTTACAGAAGAAGGCAAGTATGATTTATTCAAAGAAAAGTTTGAAGACAATTTTGGTTCTACTTGGGAAGAATCTCGCAGTGACTTTGATTTCATTCAGGACGATGTTGTAGAAGTTCTTGATGAGATTGATTTTATGAGTATTGAATCGGGCAGAAATTGGTGTGAAAAAGCAACAGGCGATTACAAATATAAAGTCGAAGACTTCGCACAGCTTGTCAAGAAGTATCTCGATAAAAAAGAGAACAATCATCATATTGTGTTTTTGATTGATGAAATTGGTCAGTACATAGGTGATGACTCCAAACTTATGCTGAATCTTCAGACTGTAACAGAAGATTTGGGTACTGCATGTGGAGGCAAAGCTTGGATTATTGTAACAAGTCAGCAGGATATTGATTCAATTACGAAGACAAAAGGAAACGATTTTTCAAAAATTCAGGGTCGTTTTGATACCCGTCTTTCATTATCATCAGCTAATGTAGATGAAGTTATTAAAAAGAGAATACTTGAAAAGAATGAAGCAGGTAAGCAGACACTAGAACTACTTTATGATGATAAGGCAACTGTAATCAAGAATCTTATTATTTTTAATGATGGCGTTGAGAAGAAGTTGTACTCCGATAGAGAAAATTTTGCGGATATCTATCCGTTTATTCCATATCAGTTCAATTTACTTGGTGGAGTACTTACATCTATTCGTACTCACGGTGCATCAGGCAAACATCTTGCTGAGGGTGAGCGTTCAATGCTTGCATTATTTAAAGAGTCTGCTGTTAAGGTTATGAATGATGAACTAGGTACGATTGTACCTTTTAATATGTTCTATGATGCCCTTGAACAATTTCTTGACCACTCTCATAAAGGTGTTATTTCTCATGCTTTAGACAATGAATATCTTAATCCTAATCATGAAAAAGAATGTTTTGATGTTAATGTGTTGAAAACACTTTTTATGATTAAGTATGTTAAGGAAATTAAAGCAAATATTGAGAATATTACAAGCCTTATGGTTTCAAATATAAATGATGACCGTATGGCTCTTGCTCAGCAGGTAGAAGATGCTTTAAAACGCCTTATTCGTCAGACTTTAGTTCAGAAGAATGGAGATATATATGTATTTTTGACAGACGAAGAGCAGGAAATTAATAGGGCTATTGAATCACAGAATGTTGACTCTGGAGAAGTAATTGCAAAGGTGTCAGAAATGATTTTTGATGGGCTTTATGATGAAAAGAAATATCGTTATCCAGCATTTAACGGAAGATATGCCTTTGCCTTTAATCAGATTGTTGACGATAAACCCTATAAGGCAAATCAGAATAACGATATTACATTGAAAATCCTCACTCCAAATAGTGATGAACGAGCAGATGAAACTACAATGAGAATTATGTCAGGACAGTCAAATTGTGTGCTTGTTGTTTTACCTGATGATAGAACATTTCTTGATGAAATTCGTACTGTATTAAAAATAGAAAAGTTTATTCGTTATGATGCAACAAACTCTATTACTAAATTTGAAAGTATAAAAGAAGCTAAAAAAGTTGAAATGCGAGAGAGAAACGGTGCTGCAAGATTGTTCCTTTCAGAAAGTTTGAAAAATGCAGAAATCTATGTAAATGGCGATAAAATTCAAAGTGGAGCAAAGGAAATTATAGCTAAGATAAATGAAGCTCTTGGAAAGTTGGTTTCTACTGTTTATCATAAGTTGTCTTATATAGATACAGCAATGAGTGAAACTGATATACGCTTATTGTTTAAGAGTAATGAACAGCAACTTACTCTTGAAAATACAAAAACTACAAAGAATGAATTAGCTCTAAATGATGTAAATGATTATATTGCACTTAATACTCAGAGACATATGAAAACTTCTATGAAATCTATTTTAGAACGCTTTTTGAAAGCACCTTATGGATTTGTAGAAGCTGATGTGCAATGGCTTGTTGCAAAATTGTTTAAAAATGGCGAGATTTCAATGTTTGTAAACAATGATGCTGTTACATTGCTTTCAAAAACTCCAGAGGAAATTATTCGTTATCTCACACGCAAGGAGTTCAATGAAAAATTAATGACCGAGAAGCGTGTAAAAGCAAATGAGAAACAGAAGAAGTCTGTTCGTGAAGTAATGAAAGAATTGTTTAATGTTACTTCAGCAAGTGATGATGACGATGCTATTATGAGAAGTTTTCTTGGCTACGCATCTAATTTGAAAAACGAACTTGAAAAATTGGATGTATACTATGCATCACAGCCTGCATATCCAGGTAAACAGTTTATTACTTCTGGTAAAAAATTGATGGCAGATGTTCTTCAAACAAAGTATTCCAATGAGTTCTTTGCAGGTGTTGACCGTAAAAAAGATGATTTTCTGGATTTCGCTGAGGACTATGAACCTGTTAAGAAATTTTTTGCAGGTGAACAGAAAGGTATTTTTGATAAAGCACTCAAATTGATGAAGATTTATGATGATAGTAAGACTTTCATTGTAAATAGTGAGATTGAAGATGTTGCAGCCAGTATAAAGATAATTTTGAAAAAGTCAATTCCTTACTTTGAAATTTTTAAATTGCCTGATTTACTTGATAAGTTTATTAATCTTTATGATGAACTTCTTAATGAAATGCAAAAGCCAATAGATATAGCTATTCAGGAAGCAAGACAGCGTGTTTTTGATGAATTGAAGGATAAAAAGTGCCACGATAAGTTGGCTGATAAATATGTTCATTTGTTCAATGAAATCAGTGATAAGGCAGAAAGTTGTAATAATGTTGCCACTTTGCAGAATATTAAGGTGGAAGCTGATGCACTCAAAGTTCGTTGCTTAAATGAGATTGAAAAAGAAGAAGCAAAACTTATTGCAGAAGAACAATCGATTCAAGTTGAAGGAAATGAAAATCATATTGAAGAAATAGTTACTCCGTCAGTTGCTGTTCCAAAAATAAAGAGAAAGAAAACTGTCAGCATTAAATCTATTAATAATGCTACTACTTGGCAACTTGAAAACGAAGCAGATGTTAAGAGGTATATCTCAGAACTTGAAAATAAACTAATGAATATGTTGGAAGAAGATACGATTATTAATATTGAGTTCTAATAAATTTGGAGGTGTATGCTTTGTCAACAGAAAATTTTACGATAACCATTCAGGGAGATAGTGAGTGGTATGTAACTTTTGAATGTCCTTACTGTGATTCAGAATTTAAGCTACAAGCCGAAGAATATCAAAATGATGATGAACCGTTTGAAGAACTGTTTTGTCCTTATTGTGGGCTGGCGAAAGAAAAGAATGAATTTTTATCATCAGATGTAATCGAACAGGCAGAAGCAATAGCGTACAATTATATGATAAAAGAATTGAATAAGAACTTTAAGAAAATGCAAAGGTCGCTTAATCGTTCTAAAGGCTTGATAAAGATAAAAATGGATTATAAGCCATTGAAAAAGGTCGCAACTAAGGAATTGAAGGAAAAGGATACCACAGAAACAGTGTTTAAGTGTTCTTGTTGTGGTCACAGAGTAAAGGTAATTTATTGTGCAGGAGTGGCAAAGGTGTTTTGTCCATATTGTGGGGTGGATATATGAATATAGTAGAATTAAGAAAATTGAGTTTAGAATTTCGTAGATTATCAAGCAATCTGCTTAATAGTACAGACGATACAGCAGACATAAATCTATCTCGATTTCTCAAATTTATAGATGGAAACGATTTAATATCAGGAATTATTAAAGATAAAATATCAGGTGTAGATTATGATTTTAAAGAGTGTTATAATGTCGAGGTTGATGGTTGGGCAGAGTACACTCCACCGGAAAATGAAGATTGCCATATAAAAGCACAGTATGATTATTTGAAGTATATATGCGATAATGAAAATATTAATGTTATGGGGCAGTCATTTAACTATTGTTGGACGAGCAACAATACGAATGATAATATTCAAAGTTTCCTTGAAATGACATTTAAACCACTTATAGATTTTATTAATGACCAAATTTCAATGGAAATGATTGTTTATGATGAGGAGGCAAAAGCTATAGGCGGAAATACATATATTCAGAATATTGAAACTGTCAATGGCTCTGCAAGTCAGCAGAACAGTGGCGTGATAAATACTTATAACACTACAAATGACACAAGTTTTATGCTTGAGTTAATTGACAAATTACTTGCATCATTGCCTGAGATACAGGGTGTTGATGCAGAAGAAATTGAGAATGTAAAAGATGATTTAGAAATGGTTCAGGAACAGTTGAAAACCGATAATCCGAAAAAGAACCGTATAGGAAAAGCTCTTGTAGGTATCAAGAAGTTTGTAGGCGATTTTTCTATGAAACTTGCAGTAACACTTGCTGCTGGAGCAGTTACCGGAGCAGATTGGGGTATGTTACTGCAACAGCTTGAAAACTTTATTAGATAAGAGATGGAGAAAGCAAGATGAATAAAACCAAAATAAAAAACTTTGCCGTATGGGCAAGAGAAAAGTTAATTGATGATATTAAATATAAAGCTAAGATGATTGGTATTACTGATGAGGGTATTTCAGAAAAATTACCACAGTCTACAAACAATTTGCATTTTTATGATGTTGGAACTAAGGATTATTCTGAAATTTCAGGTATTGAAATTAAGCAGAGAGAAGCACTTGTAAATGAAATTAAGTCCAGAGAGGAAAATTTTGAAAGTTATAAGGAAGCGTTTGACAGTATAGTAGAGGAAACAGCGTATACTTGGTTTAATCGTCTTATTGCAATTCGCTTTATGGAAGTCAATGATTATTTGCCTTCAGGTGTTCGTGTCCTTTCTTCTGAAAATAAAGATAAAAATGAACCTGATTTTGTAACAAAACCTTTTGAGACAGATTTGGAATTTACATCGGACGAATACGATAAGATTATCAAGTTAAAAGATGAAAATAAACCGGATGAGCTGTTCCGTAAGCTTTTTATCAAACAATGTAATAAGCTCCACGAAATTTTGCCGGAATTATTTGAAAAGCTAGATGATTATTCAGAATTACTCCTTACTATTTCATTTACAGATAAAGATGGTATTGTGTATCGTCTTGTCCATGGTATTGAAGAAGGTGATTTTAATATTGAAAAAGAAGGTCAGGTTGAAATCATAGGTTGGTTATACCAGTACTATAACATTGAACCAAAAGCAAAAGTATTTGCAAAGCCTAAGGGAGAAAAAATATCAAAAGAAGAAATTCCAGCGGCAACTCAGTTATTTACGCCAGATTGGATTGTTCGTTATATGGTAGAAAACTCTTTGGGTAGATTGTGGCAAGAGAGAAATATGGCTCAAAATGACCATGATATAGGACATTGGGAAGACAATAATTACTTAAGAAGTCATTGGAAATATTATATTGAGGAAACTGAACAAGAAGAAAATGTTCAAAGACAACTTGAAAAGATTAGAAAAGAATATAAAAATATTACACCAGAGTCAATTAAAGTAATTGACCCATGTATGGGTAGTGGGCATACTCTTGTCTATGCTTTTGATGTTTTGATGCAAATTTATGAAAGTTGTGGATATACCCAAAGAGAGGCTTCTCGCAATATTTTAAACAATAATATTTACGGATTTGATATTGATAAAAGAGCTTATCAACTTACCTATTTTGCTATTATGATGAAAGCCAGACAATACAATCGTAGAATTTTAACTGAAGGTATAAAGCCTAATGTTTATTTCATAGAAAATAGTAAAGACTTATCTAAGTCAGCTCTTGATAGAATGGGTGAATACAAGGATAAAGTTCAAAAACTAATTACCGAGTTTAAACATGCTGATGAATATGGTAGTATTATAAATACATCTTTATCTGAAAATGACTTACAAAATATTAGTAATCAAATAGATTTTATTAATAGTAATAAAGATATTAGCAATCTCAATGACATTGCTGATTGTAATGAGATTGATGCGTTTTTTATTCCTTTACTTAGACAAGTAAAATTATTAAAGCAGAAATATGATGTTGTAATTACAAATCCACCATATATGCCAACAAGTAATGGTAAAGATGAATTAAATAAATATGTAAAACAAAATTATCCTGATAGCAAAACTGATTTGTTTGCTGTATTTATTGAACGCTGTAAGGAGATGTTGAAAGCAAATGGCTATCAGGCAATGATAACAATGCACTCTTGGATGTTTTTATCTTCTTATGAAAAATTGCGTGAAAAAATATTATTAACTGATATAGTTAATATGGCACATCTTGGAGCAAGGGCGTTTGAAGAAATTGGTGGAGAGGTAGTTCAAACTACATCGTTTGTAATGCGTAAAAGTTGTATTGCAGATTATAAGGGCGTTTATTGTCGTTTGATTGAGCCTAATACACAAAATGGCAAAGAGGAAATGTTCCTTTCAAAGGAAAATAGATATAATACAGACCAATCTAATTTCTCGAAAATTCCTGGTTCTCCGATTGCTTATTGGGCAAGTCAAAATGTTGTTAATGCATTTTTGAATGGAAAACGATTGGGAGATATATCGAAGCCTCGTCAAGGAATGGCAACTACAAATAATAATCGTTTTTTGCGACTTTGGCATGAAGTTTCATATAACAATATAGGATTTGGATTGAAATCCATAGAAGAAACGGTGTGTGACAGAAAGTGGTTTCCGTATAATAAAGGTGGAGATTTTAGAAAATGGTATGGAAATAACGACTATGTTGTAAATTTTAAAAACAAAGGGGAAGAGGTTTGCTCATATATTGATGCAACATCTGCTGTAAATAGTAAGGGACGAGTGATTAACAGAGAACATTATTTTCATGAATGTATTTCTTGGTCGTTAATATCATCAAGCAATATTGCTTTCCGTTATAAACCAAATGGATTTATTTTTGATGTTGCAGGAATGAGTTGCTTCGCTTCACATGAATTATTACTCTATTTACTTGGATTAAATAATACGCTGGTTGTAAGAAAATTACTTAGTACATTAGCCCCAACAATCAATTTTCAGGCAGGAGATATTGCTAATATTCCAGTAATTTTGAATATTTCAGAAGAAGAAAAGATAAATGCATTAGTAACACAAAATATTGAGTTAGAACAGCAGGAATGGAATGATTATGAAATGTCGTGGGATTTTAAAAATAATCCTTTGATTTGTAATAGAATAAATACTGTTTCTGCGGCTTTTAAATCTTGGTCAAAAAAATGTAATGAACGTTTTAATCAGCTTAAAGCAAATGAAGAAGAACTGAATCGTATTTTTATTGATATTTACGGATTACAGGACGAATTGACACCGGAAGTAGAAGATAAAGATGTTACGGTTCGTCAGGCTGATTTACAGAGGGATATTAAGAGTTTAATTTCTTATGCAGTTGGCTGTATGTTAGGTCGATATTCTATTTATAAGGACGGAATTGTTTATGCAGGTGGAAAATGGGATTATAATGTTTATGAGAATTTGGCATGGGTAAGAGAAGGTAAGCCAAATGCAATAGAATTTTATAAAGACATACATTTTTTACCAGATGAAGATAACTGTATTCCGATTACAGATGAAGAATATTTCCATGATGATATTGTTGGTTTGTTCTGTGATTGGATTGAAAAGGTTTATGGTACAGATACCCTTGAGGAAAATCTTGACTTTATTGCAAACGCTCTTGGTAATAAAGGAAATACAAGTCGTGAGATAATAAGAAATTATTTCTTAAAAGATTTTATCAAAGACCATAATAAAATTTATCAGAAACGACCAATTTACTGGCTTTTCGATAGTGGTAAGCAGAATGGCTTTAAGGCTCTTGTATATATGCATCGTTGGAATGCAGATACTATTGGTAATGTCAGAGTTGAGTACCTGCATCGTATTCAGCGTGTGTACGAACAAGAAGTTGAGCGTATGCAGGAAATTATTGAAAATAGCCATAATAATAAAGAAATTTCCAATGCTACAAAGCGTAAGGAAAAACTTCAGAAACAGATTAAGGAAACTAAAGAATATGATGCTAAAATCGCCCACTTGGCACTTTCTCGTATCGACATCGACCTTGATGACGGTATAAAAGTCAATTACGAAAAAGTCCAGACCGCCGATGGAAAGAAAATGCAAATTTTAGCAAAGATATAAGTGAGGTGGATATGATGGGTAAATGTGCATTATGTGGCGAAGATAAGGAACTGCAACTTAGCCATATTATTCCTAAATTTATAGGGAAATATCTGAAAAATACTTCGATAGGCAATATTCGCAGTCACGAAAATCCGAACCGAATTGCTCAGGACATCGAAAAGCATTATATGCTTTGCCACGATTGCGAAGAATTATTTAGTGCGTCTGAAAGATATTTCGCTAATACTGTCTTTTATCCGTATAAGCGAGATAAACACGAAACCTTTAACTATGACGAAAAACTTTTTTATTTCCTTACATCGTTATCTTGGCGAAGCCTTTATTTGGATATTGTAAATTTTGTTCGTGAAAAAAGTCTGAAACTGGATGTAATAGAAAGAATGATTGAAGCCGAGGGGATTATGAGAGATTTTCTCCTTAGCAAAAGAACGGATTTAAGCAATATTGAACATCATATTTTCTTCTTTGAACGAATAATGAATGTGAACGCACCTGATGATAATTTGTTAAAAACAGGACGACCTCATACCACCATTCATCGTTCTTTAACTTCGTATTCCGGCTACTCGGATAATACGATTTATACAATCTCAAATCTTATGGGTATTGTTGTAGTTACTCTATACTCAAAAGACGTGGATGAAATATGGAAAAACACACAAGTATTTAATGAAAAAAATATATTGGTAGCAGCAAACCAAGAAGTACAGAGTAGATTAGGAAATGAATTCGTATTTTGGATGGAACAATGTGAAAAAGATATAAATGTAATCAGCGAAGAAACGGAACAGAAAATATTGAAAAAGGTAATGGATTTAGGCGACGATATAAAAGATTATGCGATTTATCAGGATATTGTTGATGACAATCAGCTTGAAAATTGATTTATAAGGCAGGTCAAATATGGCAGAATTAAACTTAAAACAGATTACAGACAAATTAAATAGTGAGTTTGCAAGTGATGTCCGTAAACTTGTGTTTTGGTATGATGCCAATGCTGAGTTTCAGGAGGATATTGACAGTATAGAATTGGAAAATGCAAAGGTCTTACACCTTGAACAAGATAACCAATTTTACATCAAACATTTTTTGGAGTGCGAGGACACAACAACAAATTACCTTGTTTATGCTCATTTTGCAAAACCGTCTATAAGGGACAATCATCTTGCAGATACAATAAAATATTCTAAAGAATTTTTTGCTGACCGTGCTTCTCTCCTTACCCTTGATTTGGGAATTGATGAACGATACAAGCCTGTTATTCAGCATTATATTAAATTCTTTGCGAATAAAGACAGAACGCAGAAATTCTATGATTTGGAAATAGAGAATTTCAATAGAAGCACAATAGAGGTTGCTCTTATGAGTGTGCTTTGTAAGAATAAAACAGCTTCTTTTGAAGAAGTGATGCGTTCAATTTTAACAGATGATGGGTTGACAGATAACAAATATCTTGCAGAATTTGAAAAGTATGATTTGCTTGATGCTTTTTGGAAACAGGCAGATGTGACATTCGGATACAATGACTCAAAACCGACACTTGAAAAAATTGTTATTACAATGTTTGTTACCTATGCAGACAAGAGTATTAGTGCCGATATGCCACAGGCTTGGAAACCATTTGTTTCTTATAAGTCAGGTAATATCATTGCATTTATGGATAATATGATGAACAGCTATCTTTATGGCTCTCGATTTGATGAAATTTCAGAGATTATATACAATGTAATTAATGCTAAGAACTATCTTGAAGAGATGGAAACGGAAGCACTTGTGGATTGTAATATATTTGCAGGTGTTGATGAGCTTATTATTAACTGGATTATCAACAGACTGGAAAATGAGGATATAGGGGCAAAGTTAAATGAAAAGACTATTCCGGAACTTTGTGTAGAAAGAAGAAAGAAGCATTTTGGAAGAAACTTCCGTAGCCAGTATTTTGTCCTTCAAAATGCGTTTGATATAATTAATGAAGGTAAGTACCAGCCTGTTAGTGGTATTGAAAACTTAGTAAAGGAATATACTAATTCAACTTATAAAGTTGACCGCTATTATAGATACTTCTATTTCTATTTTGATAGTTTAGAAGATGCAACGCAGTTTGAAAAAATCAGAGAACTGGTTGAGAATATTTATACAAATGAATATCTCAATAAAATTACAGTTAATTGGAATAATGAACTTGCAGATGCAGGTGGAGAAACAGGGCTTGTAAGACAGAGAAATTTCTTTACAAGATATATTGATTATTCGAAAGACAGAGTGGTAGTTATTATATCCGATGCACTTCGTTATGAAGTGGCTCATACGTTGTTTGAAAAGGTGCAAGCAGATGAAAAATGCAATGCTACCTTAGAAGCGATGCAAGGTGTCCTTCCTTCATATACGCCTTTAGGCATGGCTTCGCTACTTCCACATAAAAAGATTGAATATACGGACTCTTATGATGTGTTAATAGATGGAAAAGTGTGTAGCTCAACAGAACAGAGAGAATCCATTTTGAAAGAGTACAAGGCGAATAGTAAGTGTGTTCAGTTTGATTCCATAAAAAACATGAAGAAGGTAGACTTGCGTCCTATCTTTACTGGACAAGATGTTGTTTATATTTATCATAATCAGGTGGATGCTCGTGGAGACAAAGCAGCATCTGAGAACGAAGTCTTTAACGCTTGTGAAGAAGCAATCAATGAAATTTACACATTGATAAAAAGGATTGCATCTCAAGCGAATACTTGTCATTTTATTGTAACAGCAGACCATGGATTTATTTATAAACGAGATAAAATTCAGGCAACGGACAAGATTGCCGGAGTTGTTTCAAAATCAAACAGCGTCGGTCAGCGTTATTCAATTTCCAAAGAGGGTGTTAATGTGGACGGTGTTTGTCATACAACTATCGGTAAGGTATTAGGAAATGATGATAATCGCATTATATCATTCCCTCTTGCATCTGATATTTTTAAAGTAGCAGGTGCAGGACAGAATTATGTTCATGGTGGCTGTTCACCACAGGAAATGCTTGTGCCAATGCTTGAAGTAAAGGTAGATAAAGGCAAAAAGGAAACAAGCTTGGCAGAAATTGCCCTTGTAAGCCTTACATCAAAAATTACAAACCTTATTACTACATTAGATTTTGTGCAGACAGAACCTGTAAGTGATGTTGTTAAGGAAACAAGCTATCGAGTTTATTTCATTTCTGAGAATAACGAGAAGATTTCTAATGAAAATATTGTTATTGCAGATAAAAAAGATAAGGATACGACAAAGCGTATGTTTAGACTTCGCTTTAATTTTAAAAATAAACAATACAATAAATCACAGAAATATTACTTAGTAGCATATGATGATAAGAATGACATAGAAGTTCTTCGTCACGAAATTATGATGGATATTGCTTTTGCTGATGATTTTGGCTTCTTTGGTTAATTTATAGGGGGCGTTGAATGGATAATTTAATAAATAGCAATGAAATCGCTTTGGATAAAGAAGATAAAAATGAAATATTAAACAGAAAATTAAGAACTTATTTTGATGGAAAGATTGTTCGAAAGGATTTGACTAAATCTATAAAAGAAGGTGCTAATGTTCCTATTTATGTTCTTGAGTTTTTATTGGGGCAGTATTGTAGCTCTGATGACCCATCGGTTATTGAAGAAGGAGTATCAACTGTAAAAAGGATACTGGCAGATAATTATGTTAGACCTGATGAAGCACAGAAAATACTTTCTTTGCTTCGTCAGAGGGGAAGTCATACGGTAATTGACAAAATAACTGTAAATCTCAATATTAAGAAAGATACCTATGAAGCAGAATTTTCAAATCTTGGAATTAATGCGATTCCGATTAGTGAGGATTACCCAAGTAAATTTGACCGTCTTCTATGTGGTGGCATTTGGTGCATTGTTCAGTTGGAATATGAATACATAGAAGAAGAAAGAAATGCTCCACCTATCCATATCCGTAAACTTACTCCAATTCAAATGCCACACATTGACATTGATGAGTTGAAGCAGGCTAGAAAAGCTTTTACAAAGGAAGAATGGATAAGTGTACTGCTTCGTTCCGTTGGTATGGAGCCAGATACACTCACTGAAAGAGAACAATGGTTGCTTATTGCTCGTATGTTGCCACTTGTGGAAAATAATTTTAACCTATGTGAACTCGGAAAAAGAAGCACAGGAAAATCTCATCTATATAAAGAAATTTCTCCGAACAGTATACTTGTTTCTGGTGGACAAACGACAGTAGCAAATTTATTCTATAATATGGCAAGAAAAACAGTCGGGCTTGTAGGAATGTGGGATTGCGTTGCATTTGATGAAGTTGCAGGTATTAACTTCAAAGACAAAGATGGAATTCAGATTATGAAAGATTATATGGCATCAGGGTCTTTTGCTCGTGGCAAGGAAGAAAAATCCGCTTCTGCATCAATGGTATTTGTGGGTAACATTAATCAGAGTGTTGATGTATTGTTAAAGGCATCAAGCTTGTTTGCTCCATTTCCGCCTGAAATGGGAACAGATACAGCATTTCTTGACCGTATGCATTGTTATATTCCTGGATGGGAAATACCTAAATTTAGGCCATATCACTTTACAGATGATTATGGTTTTATTAGTGACTATCTTGCCGAGTTTATTAGAGAACTTCGTAAAGAACAGCACGGAGATGCCTTTGATAAGTATTTCCATCTTGGTAAGAACTTGAATCAGCGTGATACTATTGCGGTTAGAAAGATGGTTGGAGGTTTTATTAAACTACTTTATCCAGATGGAGAATACACAAAAGAAGAACTTGCAGAAATCTTAAAGATTTCTCTTGAGATGCGTCGTAGAGTAAAAGAACAGTTGAAGAAATTGGGAGGTATGGAGTTCTATGATGTAAATTTTTCATATATTGATAATGAGACTTTTGAGGAATTTTATGTGTCTATACCGGAGCAAGGTTGCGGAAAACTTATTCCAGATGGAATGTGTAACCCAGGACAGGTATATACTGTTGCACAGGGAAAGTCAGGAATGCTGGGAGTATTCCGCCTTGAATCACAGATGATGCCGGGCAATGGAAAATTTGAGCGTTCAGGTCTTGGTTCAGATGGTAAATGTAAAGAAGCAACGAATACAGCATTTAATTTTTTGAAAGCAAATTCTAAACGTATCAGTGGCTCTATTAGTACAACAACAAAGGACTATATTATTAATTATCAGGACCTTCAGGGAATAGGAATGACAGACAAGCTTGCACTTGCAACTCTTATTGCGTTATCATCTATTGCTTTAGGAAAGCCAGTTTCAAGCAATCTTGTAGTTCTTGGAGAAATCAGTATTGCAGGAACTCTTATTAAGGTGGATGAGCTTGCAAATAGCTTGCAAGTATGCTTAGATAGTGGAGCAAAAAAAGTACTTCTTCCTATTACATCAGCAGCAGATATTTCAACAGCACCTGCAGAGCTGATAGGTTGTTTTAACTTGATTTTTTATTCCAGTGCAGAAGATGCAGTTTATAAGGCTTTAGGAGTAGAGTGACTTATTCCAAGAACTTAGAAATGTTATTAGTGACAATAAAATGACAATAGATTTTTTAAAGTTTAAAATAATATAGTAAAATATGAATAATTATTCTATATAAAATGGGCATATATACATTAAATATACAATAAAATGTTCAAAATTTAAGAGTGGGAATAAGAAAAAATGGTATTATATACAGCATAAATGATGTTTTTTTTTATTCCTGATTGATACGTTTTTGATACAATAATATTCATATAAAATAAATAAGTATAATATAACTAAAGCCACAAATCTTGTGAATAGCAGGGGTTGTGGCTTTTTGTTTTGTTAGAATGTACTCGAGAACACATTAATTTATTAAAAATAATATTGATATATGTTGTTGTTGTATAAAGTATGTTGTAAATAGGTGATAAATAGTGTATAATTAAATTGGAAAGAATAGGTTAAAGGTTTTTGTTGTTTTATGTATATATGATAGCTTTTATTGTAAAAGTTAATTTAGTGAACAAAATATATAAATAAAAAAATTTGTTGTTTAATCAACTATAATTTTATTAACACATATAAAATATTTAAGTAGCATATGGGGGATGGAATCGGCAAATACGCATTAATGCATTTAGGGGATAAAATTAAGAGGAGGTTTGTGAATGAAAACAATATTAAAAGTATTAACACTAATATTTTGTTCATTATTTTTACTACTAAGTATATTTTCGATTTTTAACATATGTACTCAGAAGTATAAGTTGGAATATGAAACATGGTTTGACACTAAAAATGTTTTTGGAAATGGAGAATATCAACAATACTCAAATGGAGAAGGTGGATTGGACTTATATAATATTAAGTATAATTGTGGAATAATAGATAGTGTTGTTAATTATGTGGAGCAAGATGAAAAGGTGTACATAAAAGGATACATATATGATTATGTAAAGAAAAAAACATTTGAAGTGCTATCTATTTTAGATTTAGAAACAAATATGCTGAAGTACTGTGTTGTTGATGGTAAGTTTGAGGAATATTATATTACACATTGTCAACAAATGATAAGTAATGGGGATTTAATTATAGTAAATAAATTTTCTGACTTTAACTCTGATGAACAAAATATATTGAAAGATTTATAATTGCTATAAATTTATTGGGAGGTATTTATTATGAAAAGGTTTTTAATTTCTGTATTTATTTTTATGTTTGTATTTACAAATGTTATTTCTGCTGAGCCATTAAAGAAAATATCAATATTCATTAGTGAGGAAAATAGAGGTGATTTATACATAAACGGAAATTATGTTGATAATGACCCTGTTTTATTTACTACTGTTAGAGATAATGAAACAAACTCTATGCCAAAAGGTTGGGGTGAATCTCTTTTTCCGTTAAGAACTATATTTGAAAACTTAGGAGCTACGGTTAATAGTGATGAAACTGGAAAGAATATTGAAATTTTATACAATGGAAATAAATACTTATGTTCAATATTTTATCATGAGGTGGCGGTTGTATCCAATGATGAAAATTTATACGATGGCAAATATTATATGATAAGGATATTTGATACAAAAAATAATGATTATGTGTACTTAAACGATATGAGTGATTTTGGTGTTTGCACAATAGTAAATGGGCATATATATCTTTTTCAAGATGATGCAGAGCATTTATTTAAGGAATTGGGGTTTGAAGTTTCAACGGATATAGAAAACAGAATTGTGCATATTGATAAAGAGGAGATTAAATAATATTTAATATTTAGAGCAAGGGGATTATAAAAACTTCTGATAGGTATTAATATCTATAGTTTTTTTGGGGGGGTGAAAGAATGAAGAAAAAGCTATTATTTATAGTGTTAATTATAGTGTTATTATTATCTGTTGTAATTTATAATATTATTTTCAGTGCCAAAAGAGTTGATGAAAATGCTTCATCTGAAAGTACAACTTCTGATTTAAATAAAAACTCTAAAAATAATAGAACATATATTAAATTAGAGTATTTAGGAAAGTCGAAATATACGACAGATGAGTATACTACAACTTATAATTTTGATAAAGATTGTGAGTTTACTTGGTTTCGCGAATGTTGGGAATCCGAAAATAGTCTTAAAATTTTAGATGAAGAATATGGTACAAGCTTTTCTGAGTCTATAAATTTAAGTGATAAGGATTTTGAAAATAGTGATTTTTACATATCTTTTGGCAGAAAGCTAGATAAATTATACTATGATGATTATAAAATTTGGGATTATTATTATTTAGCTATACCTGTATTCAAAAAGGACTATTGCAAAAATACAATGTTTCTCTATAAAACAGATAAAAAATCAAATTTACCATTTATGGAGAATGAGTACTGGACAGATGAAATGCAAAAATTTAATATTGATGGCGATGTAAGGTATAAGGAAGATGATAAGATACTTTACAACTATTAAACAGGTATAATGTATATTTGGAATGAAGGTAAATTAACAAGGGGTGGGGTATTATGTTCAAGATATATAGAAAATATAATTTGTTTGGACGCAAGTATTTTACGAAAGACAATACTATTAATGGTAGCATAAAGAATACAATTATAATTAATACTGTAAATTGCTGTGGATATAAAATAATAATAAATAATTATGTTGATTTAATATTTATTTTTCTACTGCTGTTTGCTGTTATAAGGAGTATGGACAACCTTAAACAGATTGTTTTTTACTTTTGTATATTATTGTTTTTAAAGTACATATGGAGTGTATTTATTAAATTAAAAATTAAATTTAATAATAGTACTGTTGGTTCAATCAAACATTTATTTTTAAGTAATACTATAAACATTTTACTTAACGAAAATAAATATGAAATTTACTCTCATGGAGGAAATTATTTTTCTATAATGAAAAATGATATTCAGATTGCTTTGATTAATACAGACGGTAAAATAGTGATGAACGAATTATGTTTTGCTTGCAAATATAGTAATGAAGATATAAAAAATATTGCTTTATTTACGATGATTATTGATACATACTTCTATAAATATAAAATTGGAAATAAAAAGAATATGATAATATCTAAAGAATTTACTTATAATTTTTTTGATAGACATAGGGAAAGATTGTTTTGGACTGGTAAATCAATATGTAAGAATAGGCATAAATTGGTATAACAATCGGTAAGGGGGATTTGAAGTGAAGTTGGATAAAATAGTGTTAATCAGAATTTTAGGTGTTGTAGTAGTTGCTATTATCATCCTAAGCGTTTTCTTTGTAAGCCACCGTATCAACAATGATAATATAACATACAATAAAATTGTTTCATATGTAAGCGACAATTATGAGATGCTCGAAAACTTCTCATATAGTGAAATTGAGAAAATCAAATCTTCAAATGACAAACCTGAAATAAGAAAACAAAAGGAAGAAGAAATCCTTAAAAGACATCTTGGGGAAAACACCATAGTTACAAGCGTTTATGCTTACAATGAAAACATTTTGCAATTTTATTGCGGAGGTTCCGGCTTTTTAGACACAGGAACTTATACAGGATTTTATTTTTCACGCGATGATAAGCCTTATGCATTTGAATTTAACAATCTTAAGTTAGTCGAAATAAGTCCCGGCGTGTTTGAAGGGCAAGATGAAAATGGTGTTCAACAAAGGCATGGAGGTCATAGAATCCGTACGGAAAAAATCCGAGATAAATGGTATTACTATATACAATATTGGTATTGATTCCACACCTACCGTCTTATAATTTTTGTGACATAAACAATAACTTGTATAAATGCTAGTTTAATTAGGTGCATGGATTTTAAAGAAGTTATTTAAAAGTTTTGTAGAAAAAAGGAGGAAAGGTATGAATAAATATGTAAATATAAAAAATTTATTTATGTGTACTATTGTGTTTATAGGTGTTTTAATATTTATTCTTTTAAGTGTTTTACATATTCATAATATTGAAAATAGATATTTATATTCGAATAAAAAACAAATAGAAAATTTGTACTTAAGTGATAAAGATTTTTGGAATGGGTTTGCTACAAATTTAAAAGAACAAAGTTTTATACATGATTGTAATTTAATAAATATTTCAGAAGATGGTGAAATTCAAGTTTATTGGAATAAAAAAGAGAAATGTAATATTGATAGTAAGACAGAACATTACATAAAAGAAGCTTCAAAACTTTATAGTATAAATAAAATATATGTTTTATGCTTAAATGATGAAAAGAATAATTGGGTATATAGATTTGTTTTTGCAAATTCTAGTGCTGAAAATGATACATTTAATGGTTTAGCTTATATATCAGGAATAAATGAAGATAGTTGGAGCTGTAAATTTTCTATTTATGATATTTTGTTTAGAAATTCTTCTATGACATATATGACAACTGCACATACTAAAAAAATTGGTGATGATAATTGGTATTTTTATTGTAGTAGAAATTGGGATAAAAAGAATTATCCAGTGTCACATAGATTATATGATAAGATACATGGAAATTTGTAGTCTACTAATCATTTGAGACAGAGCAAGAGGCATTAAAATAATTTTTATTAGACATCACTATCTATATTTGATTTTGGGCTAGGGTAAGGGAAATTAAAATTAATATATGTAATGGTATTTATTATAAATATGGTAATAGAAATTAATTAATAAAGTGTATATAGTAATATTACTGAAATAAAAGATAACAATATGACCAGAAAATATGAATATAACAAAGCTAATCTTATTACGGGAGTAACAAATACCAATAACAAGAATGTTAAAACAAGCTATAGATATTCATATTATCCGGATGGAAATATAGCTCACTATGTGAATCATTATAATGCAACAATGGATTATACATATGACAGTGCAAATAGGGTTGTTAAGGAGGTTTATGGCGAAGATGCTGGTACACTATTTACAATAGACTATATATATGATGAATTTGGTAATCTTTCTAAAAAGAATTATGGAGACGAGGATAGTCCAGCATATATAACAACATATAGTTATGATAAAAATAACCGTTTGACAAAGGAAAGCCAGGTTATAAATGATGTAAGTGCTAAATGGCAAAATATAACAACATATGGCTATGATAAAAATGGTAATAGGTTAAATAGAGTTGAATATA
>UMFL01004694.1_pt1 | contig 28086 bp, 25 predicted proteins | sample 1965001 | NCBI WGS metagenome assembly UMFL01 (sample SAMEA4836045, study PRJEB28245) | human gut metagenome | biome: gut microbiome; material: fecal sample | place: Denmark | collected 2008 | reverse complement strand
AATTTATGACGAAACTTTGTCATGCAGTTATCTCTACGAGGAAGAGTTCGTCGCTCTTGTTCCGGCCAAGCACCCATTAGCAGCAAAAACAGAAATTGAATCCAAAGAATTAATTGAGGAAAAGATGCTGATTCTGGCCCAAGGGAACTGCTTCCGAGATCAAGTTCTTAAGGTATGCCCGGATTCTTTAAAGAATGAGCCTAATCCGAATTCACATCTCCACTTTATGGAAGGTTCAACTCTGTCTACCCTTCGATACATGGTCTCCAGCGGACTAGGCGTGTCGGTGTTCCCTGCCAGTGCTAAAAATTATGACGTAGGTGATCAACTAACCAAATATGTCGAATTTAAAAAGCCAGTCCCTACCCGACTTGTCGCTATCTTGTGGAGAAAGAGCTTCCCTCGCGTAAGAGCCGTACAGCGCATAGCAGAAACTTGCTCTCATATCAAACTCGAGGGCATCCATCATCTTCCTTTTGAACCACATTCTCTTTCTCGAGACGGTTATTAGAAAATTAACAACGTAATAATTAAGACGCTGAGATCAAGATAATCCCAGCGTCTTTTATTTTGAAAATAGGAAAAATCTCTTCTGTAGCTTATTCAGCTTTTTCTACTTTCTTACTGAATTCATCGCCAAGTTCAATAGCACGGGTACGACAAGCTTCCATAGCTCTCAGCATCATATCTGCAAAACCGCTGCCTTCGATGACCTTTGTCGCTTCTATTGTTGTTCCGCCTTTGCTTTGAACTTTCTTACAGAGGGATGTAAAAGTTTCATCGCTCTTAAGTGCTAACGTTGAAGAACCAAGGATGGTATAAACCGCCATGTCGTGAGCTTCTTGCGCAGTGAAACCGAATTCCAATGCAGCTTTCTCCAATGCAGCTAAGAAAAGGAAAACATAGGCAGGACCTGAACCGCTTACCGCTGTGAGAGAATCGATCATGGATTCTGTGGTGCACCAAATTAACAAACCTGTCGGTTTAAGAATTGCCTCAACGGTTTCTTTATCCTTTTCCTCTTTGGAAACCATAAAAATCCCGCATACACCCAATCCTTCCCTGACAGGAGTATTAGGCATCACGCGGCAGATTCTGTTCTGACCCAAAAGCTTTTCAATATCTTTGGTCTTAACGCCGGCTGCTATGGAGAGGACGAACGTATCTTTCAAGAACTCTTTGTTTTGAATCAATACCTCCGGAAGCTGCTGAGGCTTGACCGCCAAAACGACACAATCCATTTCAGAAAGCCATTCTCCGGTTTCCTGATGTGTTGTAACGTTGAACTCTTTATGTAGATTTTCAAGCTTTTCGAAATTCTTATCCGCAACATGAATGCAAGCGGGATTATCCCAAGTGGAAACCATGCGAGAAATAATGGCGGAAGCCATATTGCCTCCGCCAATAAAAGCAACTTTTCTGCCTGTCATTTTTTAACCTTGTGTTGTGTATTGTCTTGGACCGAAAATCGCGGTCCCTACTCTAACCATCGTGGATCCGGCTTGAACAGCTTCAGCCATGTCTCCTGACATGCCCATCGACAGTGTATCGAATTCGTAGCCTTCTTCCTTGAGCCTGTCGAACAGAGTTTTCATGGCTCTCAGAGGAATCAGCTTTTCTTCAGGAGTTTCGCCCGGCTCCGGAATGCACATCAAGCCTCTCAATTTCAAGTTCGGCATCTTTAAGAGTTCATCTGCCAAAGCTCTAACTTGCTCAGGAGCCACACCGCTCTTGCTCTCCTGGTTTGAAATATTGACCTCGATAAGTACATTTAAGGGACGCATCTCGGCAGGACGCTGATCTGATAATCTCTGTGCAATTTTTACACGGTCGATTGTTTGAACCCAATCAAATCTTTCTGCAACGAGCCTCGTCTTATTGGATTGAAGAGGCCCAATAAGGTGCCAGGTAAGACTATTGTTAGGAAACAAATTTCGGCAAAGATCAATTTTAGAACAGCCTTCTTGAACATAATTCTCGCCGAAAGAAGTCATTCCGCACTTTACCCCTTCGATAATAGCTTCTATCCCGAAGGTTTTGGAGACCGGAAGCAGTTCAACAGAACCCTCTTTTCTGTCGACAGATTTTTCGGCTTCTTTCAACTTGTTCTTAATTTCTGTAAAACGAGAACAAAGACCAGGTTTCAATTCAGACAAATTAAGGCTCCTTTTTTATCAGAAAGACGTTCAGATCGTACAAAATAAAAATGAAAAAAGGGGTTTTTTAGAAAAAGTTTTAAATCTAGCTACTCAAACTAGTTAACCAAAATACCCTACTCTATTTTCTTGCAACCTATTAAAGAATAAGATGTTTTTCTATAAAGATCACTCTTGTTAGGGACTTTTCATGGGGCAGTGAGGTTATAACCACTAATTAAATGCCACATGATTATTTGCTATTATTATTCAAAACGAATGTAATTATTTAGCATATTATCTATTATAATTGTTTTGAAAGACATCTGAACAAAGGGTTAAGCAAGATGGCAAACACTGAAAAAAAGGATCCGGCAGTACGTAAACAGTTACCTCGTCACTCTTTCGAGACTCGTCAAAAAGCACTTGAAATTTTCAGGAATGGCGGCAGCTATAAAAATTGCGCAAAGACTTTGAATATTCCTGTTTATACAGCTCGTGATTGGCACCGTAGCTACCTTATCGGCACATTTAGAGCCGAACGCGGCGCCAGACAACAAGTTTATACAGCAGAGCAAAAAGCCACTGTACTTCGTCTTAGAAGAGAAGAAGGTAAATCCTATAACCAGATTTCTCAACTGACGAAAGTTAATCGAGCAACAGTTCTTCAATGGATTCACCGTGCAAACAAAGAAGAATTGGAAGCCAAGGCTCAGTCCACGATTAACTAACCAGATCTTTTCAACACTTGAAAGACGATCACTCGTTGATCGTCTATTTTTTTATGCTGCTAAGTCCATCCGACAAAAGTTTAACTTTACCGAAATCCCTCTTGCTGCACAGCTGCTGCGCACCTTGTTCGTCGGCTATTTTAGAGTGGCTCAGAGAGAAGAAGGTACCGACCACTGTTTTTTTCTATAACCCTAATATTTTTCCGGATGAAGAGTATCTCAAAAGAAAAGATGAATTAGTTCGCTTTTGCCAGCAGGAAAATATTCCGTACATAGAAGGCGACTACGATCATCTTCGATGGAGAGAAGCTGTCAAGGGTTTAGAAGACGAACCTGAAAGAGGCCGGAGATGTTTAGCATGCTTCAAACATCGTTTATCAGCGACGGCTTTATGCGCTCGGGAGCATAATATTGAAGCTTTTACAACAACTCTTGCGGGCTCTCGTTGGAAACGACAAGATCAAATAGATGAAGCTGCTGCTTATGCCGTTGAAAAAGTATCCGAAGTTCAATACTTCCAAATGAACTGGCGCAAAGGAGGTCTTCAAGAAAGAAGAAATATTCTGCTGAAACAATACGATTTTTATAATCAACAGTACTGTGGCTGCGAGTTCTCGATGAGGCACTTGGCAGTCAAGAAGAGTTCCTGCTCAGAGCAGTCTTGAGGATGCCTGAGTTCAAGAAAATAGAATTTTTTTGAAAAATTCTATTTAGCTCATTCGCCGAGAAACCTTCACTCGAAAGGACTGAGGTTTCTCGACAAATAAGCTAAACACGCCTTCTAGTCTGAATGGTGAGACAATCGCTTGTTGTCAAAGTCCCCACTTCCTCCTAGAATACACTCTGTTACAGTTTAGGTTTTTCCTAGACGACGAACAAAAAGAGCTTGCCTCATTTTAAAAAACCTAATTCCAAAGCCAAATTATGAAAGACTCAGACATCGGCGTAATCGTAGTCATATATGCGATTGCAACCTGGTTTCTAGTGATGACATTGCAGCTCCCCGAAGGCGCTCAATCTTATCCTCTAATCCTTATCTCAGCCCTTTACGTTTGCAATACACTGCTTCTTCTTCAACAGATCTGGCATTTTAAACGTCATAAACTTTTCATTAATGACTTCAGAAAAATCTTCCAAGGATTCATCCCTTCTCAGTTTTTTGGAGTTGTCATTGGATGCGTTATTTACTTAGCATTAGTCAATTATCTCGGATACTATATTTCTAGTGTTCTCTATTTGATACTTGCTCAGTTCTTTCTTAAGGTCAAACCTATTCCTGCGGTTATTTCCTGCGTTTGCGTAATGGGTGTGACCTATTTGGTCTTCTCTATGTTCCTGAAGGTACCTCTTCCTTTAGGCGTGTTGTTTGAATAAGGAGAGATCATGTTAGAAACTATCACTTTAATGGGCGAAGGTTTTATTCATGCCTTAAATCCTTTGACTCTCGTCTTAATGGTTGCCGCCACGGCTTTGGGTATTACGATTGGTTGTTTGCCCGGCCTATCTGCAGCCATGGGTGTGGCTCTTCTGCTTCCGGTTACTTTCGGTATGAATCCGGCAACCGGCCTTATCGTATTGGGCGGTATTTATTGCGGCGCAATTTTCGGCGGTTCAATTTCAGCCATTCTTATTCATACACCGGGCACTCCTGCTTCTGCAGCTACCGCTATCGAAGGATATGAATTAACTAAGAAAGGCCAAGCAGCCAAGGCCTTAGCAGTTGCATGTTTCGCTTCATTCTGCGGGGGCTTGTTAAGCTGTATCTCCCTGTACTTCTTCTCTCCGTTCCTGGCTGAACTTGCTATGCAGTTCAAGAGCCCGGAATACTTCTGGCTTTCTATTTTCGGTTTGACAATTATTGCCGGAGTTTCCTCCAAATCTTTACTTAAAGGTTTCATCTCCGGCATTCTCGGTCTCTTGATCTCCACCGTTGGTATGGACCCGATGGAAGGCGTAGAAAGATTCATGTTCGGTCAAGCAAGCCTTTATAACGGCGTCAATGTAACCTGCGCCTTGATTGGCTTGTTCTCTATGTCTCAAGTTCTTATTCTTGCCGAAAAGAAGATCAAGGAAAGAGCAAAAGCCGCAAAATTCTCCGGCAGCCTATTACTCTCCAGACAAGAAATTAAGCGTTTGATGCCAACCATTACACGCTCTTGGATGATTGGCAACATCCTTGGTATCTTGCCGGGCGCCGGAGCAACGATTGCTTGCTTCATGGGCTATAACGAAGCGCGCCGTTTTTCAAAGCATAAAGATGAATTTGGAAAAGGTTCCATTGAAGGCGTTGCCGGCTCAGAGGCTGCAAACAACGCGGTTACCGGTGGATCTTTGATTCCGACGTTGACCCTAGGCATCCCAGGCGAATCCGTAACTGCAGTTTTAATGGGCGGTTTGATCATTCACGGTCTCCAACCTGGTCCGGAGCTCTTCTCTACTTATGCCCCGATGACATATACCTTCTTTGCCGGTTTCGTTTTAGTTCAGTTTGCGATGTTGGCAGTAGGATTGTTGGGCTGCAGAATTTTTGCACAAGTTTCAAGATTGTCTGATTCTATTTTGATTCCGTCCATCTTCCTCCTTTGCGTTGTAGGTTCCTTTGCCATTCATAATAATTTCGATGAAGTCCTTCTTATGTTCCTCTTCGGTTTCATCGGGTATCTCGTCAGAAAATTCGATTTGAATGCTGCAGCTATTGTTTTAGGTTTAATTCTTGGTCCAATCGGCGAAAACGGATTGAGAAGATCCCTATACCTTAGCGATGGAGATCCTTCCATCCTCTTCAGCACTCCGCTTTGCTGGCTGCTTATTCTTCTCTGCGTTCTCGGTACGCTTTCTCCATGGCTCATGGCCAAGTGGGAAAAGCACGTAGAGCACAGAGCCAACAAATAAGTAATGGACTCCATACGGTAAAGCTGAGTAGAATATGAATTACTCGGAAACAAATATTTAAATTTTTAGACAAATCAAACCAACTTATCCCTAGGAGGATTTAGACAAATGAAAAAAGTACTTTTAGCCGTTGCCGTTGCAATGACAATGCCTGTAGCTATGGCTTGGGCTCCGACAAGCGACGTTAACGTTATCGTTGCTTATAAGGCAGGTTCCGGCACAGATACAGGTGCTCGCCTTCTCTCCACAGAAGCCGGTAAATATGTGGGCAAGACTCTTGTTATTCAGAACCTTCCTGGCGGCGACGGCAAAATTGGCTGGACACGTTTAGTTAATTCCAAACCAGACGGTCACACAATCGGTTTTATCAACCTTCCGACCTTCACAACATTAGCCGCTCAGAAAGGAGCTCCGTTCTCTGTTTCTGACGTTATTCCTATCGCCAACCATTTGACAGAATCCGGCGTTGTCGCTGTTAAGGCTGACTCTCCTTACAAGACAATCGAAGACTTGGTTGCCGCTGCAAAACAGAAACAGCTTAAGGCTTCGACAAACGGCGTTAAGGCTTCCAACCACACTGCTGCTCAGCTTCTCGCACAAAGCGGCAAGTTTGATTACAAAGCAGTTCCTTACGGCGGTACAGCTGACCAGCTCTTAGCTTTGCGTCAAGGTGAAGTTGATTTCACATGCGCTAAAGTTGCTGACGTTGCTAAGCTCGTTAAAGGAGACAAACCGGAATTGAGAGTTTTAGCAGTCTTCTCTCCGACACGTGCTCCTGAACTTCCAGACGTACCGACATTAGGTGAAAAAGGTCTTTATCCGGAATGGTACGGTTCCGCACGCGCTATCGTTGCACCTAAAGGTACATCTCCTGAAATCATCAAGTTCTACGTTGATGCTTTCAAGAAGACAATGCAGGATCCTGCGACTATCGAAGCACACAAGAAAGCCGGTCTTTCTATGGACTTCAAGGATGACAAACAGCTTGGTCAGTTATTGAAAGATCAGGAAGTTTTCGCTAAAGACGTTATTAGCAAACTCTATAAGTAAGTTATAACTAAATTTAGTTAATAGGCTCGGCTCACCGAGCCTTTTCGTTATGTCTGGAGAGAACAGAAAATTAGGACTTATCGGCGCGACCTCAGCCTATTTAGTATGGGGATTCCTGCCGATTTTTTGGAAAATGTTCGGCAAAGCCGGCGGTTGGGAAGTCGTTGCCCATCGCATCGTTTGGTCATTGCTTGTGATGCTCCTACTACTGGTGATTTTCAAAAAGTTCCACAAGTTCAAAGAAACTTTCCATTATTTTGCTGAACAAAAACAATATGCGATTTGTCTAACACTCGCTGCTGCTTTTGCAGGAGTAAATTGGTGGATAAACATCTATGGAGTTAACAGCAACCAAGTCGTAGAACTTGGCATCGGCATGTTTCTGACTCCCTTAATTTCGGTATTTCTTGGAGTTCTTTTCTACAAAGAGAAACTTCCGCCGCTTAAGTGGGCCAGTATCCTCCTTGCCTTCTTGGGTTTGCTTATCATGGTCTTCCAGCTTGGAAGAATTCCATGGATTGCAGTGGGAGTTTCTTCTACATGGGCAATTTACGGCGCTTTAAAGAAAAAAATTAAAGTAGATCCTTGGATCAGCAACACAATTGAATCCGGACTGATGCTTCCATTGGCTTTGGTCTATATCTTTACTTTAAACCATGTCGGCACAAGTCACTTCTTCTCCGGAAATCCGGCTGAAGATCTCACCTGGGTTCTAGTTTCAACCGGCGTTATCACAACAATTCCTATGGTTGCTTTTTCTTATGCAGCCTTAAATCTGCCGTTGAACGTCCTCGGGTTCTGCATGTATATCAATCCGATACTTACTTTGTTAGTGGGAATATTTATTTTCAAAGAGCCTTTTAATACAAAACAGCTGCTCCCGCTTTCTTTTATATGGAGTTCTATCATCCTATTCCTGTTTTCGGAATCTAGAACTCTCGCTGCACGCCGATAAAAAGAAATTAGAATGATCCGATGACAACAAAAATATGGAGAATAAATTGAGCTCTTCTTCGAAGAAATTTTTAACACCAGCAGCCGTTATTATTCTTTTAGGCATTGCCGGCTATACAGGTTTTATTTACTACCAGGGACAAAAAGTTGATGAAACTATTGCAAACATTAATAAAGTCCTTGGCACCGATGAAGTAACAGTCAGCGGAGAAATCACAAAAAAATCTTTTTTTGCAAGAGAAGTCCAACTCATGCTTTACTTAAAGGACATCTCCGAAACCACTAAGCCACTTGCTGTCTCAGAAGGTGTTGTCAATCTTGGCTTTTCTCCGAAAGCAGTTCTTCATTTAACTAAGGTTGATGAATTTGACAAAGACAATCTTGTTCTTAAGTCGATGCACCCTACATTAGCGGTTGACTTTAATTACCGGTTCACTCCAAAAACAGCTACTTTCACAACACAGCCGTTTTCTGCAAACATTGACGATGTCAAGATTTCTGTTGACCGTACAGCAGGTAAAACCACTTTTTTAAGCAAGATAGAAGGTTTTTCCTCGGAAAGCCTTTCTCAATTTCAGACCAAATTTGATATCGGGACAATTAAGCTTAAACAATTAAACACAAGAAACAGTAACGGCGGAGAATTAGTTATTGGAAGTCAGACCTTCCAGTCTTATTCAGACAAGAACTCTTTGACTCCGGTTAAGTTTTCTTATGACTTGGAAAAGGTAGACCTAAATCAGAAAGACTTAAGCGGAGATATTAAATTCGCTAATTTCTCTTTCAATACCGAAGTTTCAAAAGAAAAGACCAACTTCATCCAAAACTTCAAGGTTGGTTTAGATAACTTAAATTACAAGTCCATCATTCCTGTAAATATTCCAAAGGCAGACATTAAATTAAAAATGGATTGGAACGCATCTGCTTCTCCCTACTCGGCTCTTTTCTATGACCAGTACGGGGATGACTTCTGCACTGCCAACCCTGTTGCTTGTCAAGAAAATCTTCCTTATTTCGGAAATCTAGGAGCCTCTTCGGAACAGCTTCTGACTGCCATCACCACCGGAAAAATCGGCTTAGAAGTACTTCCTTCTTATGTGGACGCTAAAAATATCAAAATTGCCTTTAATGGCAACTTTAGATTTACAAAAGACTCTAACAAGATTGGAGAACTTTCTTTCAGAGTTTCTCCGGCAGAAGGAAAATCCGTTGCTCCTTACGTTGGCTTCCTACCCAAAGGTACTTATAAGATGGAAGGAAAGGATGCTGTCTCCAACATCCTTCTCACCCATGATGACGACAATCTATTGCTCTCAATTAACGGTCAAAATATCTACTCTATACCTATGAATTAAGAGATTTCAGGACTTAATCGAGAACAGACGTTCGCTGAGTACAGGATCCAAACATTCCTGCAAGTACGCTCTGAAAAGCTCGGGATCTTCACGGCGAAGTTCCTGAGCTTTTGGTTGTGAAAGGATATACAACAAGAGCAAACGTACTTTAGCCGAGGTTGATTCTCCGCCCATGACTGCACCAAGCTGAATAGAGTCCTTCACACTGCCAGGTGTCCCATAAGAATCCAAAATTCTTCCTGCCGGTGTCCGGCTCGTAATAACCACTTCAATTCCGGAATCTATCGCTTTTTTAACCGACGGCATCATTTCCGGTGGGAGGTTTCCTCTTCCGAAGCCTTCAATGACTAAAGCGTCTATTTTTTGAGACGTAAAATAATCGATAAGTTCGCCTTTATCTCCTGTCACGGCTTTAACTATGCCAACCTTTGCCGTCAATTTTTCGGGTGTCGGAAAGTTAAATCCCATGTCTAAATCCAAAGCACCTGCTCTGAAATAGACCAGATCGTCATCCACATAACCGACAGGTCCCCAAGAAGGAGATTTGAATGCGGCAATATTATCCGAATGAACTTTCTGTACTCTGGACGCTGCATGAATCTCGTTATTCATACAGACCACCACTCTCGGGATATCTTCCTTCACGTCATGGCAAGCGACCTTAACGCTAGCCAATAAATTTGCCGGCCCGTCTGCTCCTACCGCATCTGCTCCCCTCATGGAACCGGTGAGAACTATGGGTTTGAAATATTCATTCTGAAATTCATCGGATAAAGAGATGCTAAGAAAGTAAGCGGTCTCCTCCAAAGTGTCGGTTCCGTGAGTTATCACCACTCCAGAGACATCGGGACGTTTAAGAATTTCCTGAACTTGCTTTGAAATCTCAAGCATCATCTCCGGCGTCACAGCCGTGGACTGAACACAGGAGAAATTGACAACTTCGATATTGCACAAGTCATCCAAGCCGGGGACTTTTTTGCAGAGTTCTTCACCCGAAGCAGCCGGAACAAGATAGCCCTCGCCGTCTTTTTTGGTAGCAATGGTGCCCCCCACAGCAAAGATGACTACAGTCTTATCTTCCATGACATCCAAATAACCGTCATCTAGGACTTCTTCAGTGATATCAACTTCCGGCTCGATTTGCTGCGAAATAGTTTCCTTTTCTGTTACGGTGCCTAACTTTGTCATTTCCGTACCTTCGGCTGTCAGATTAATTTACCTGGATTCATAATGCCCTCCGGATCGATGGCATTTTTAATCTTCTTCATTAGTTCCAGTTCGATGGGATCCTTAAACTCATCATTATGATGTTTTTTGAGCATCCCGATCCCATGCTCGGCTGATATTGAGCCGTTATATTCAATCACTGTGGTATATAAATTCCTTCTGATTTCTTCTTCGAATCTGTAAGTCAGTGTCGGATCCTCCGGGCTGACAAAGTTGTAGTGAAGATTTCCATCTCCAAGATGTCCGAAAATAGAATCTTCAATCCAAGGGAACTCTTCCTTTAATCTCTTCAAAGAAACTTCTAGAAATTCCGGGATGCTGGCAATCGGAAGGCTGATATCGCTGTGGATGCTGCCTCCCTCGGTTCTATCCGCCAGAGGAATAGATTCTCTGACATGCCAGAATTTATGGCTGTCTTTCAAAGAGTTAGCAATAATTGCATCTGTTATTTCTTCTGCTTCAAACGCTTGCTCAAGAATACTTTCTAGGACAGATTCTTCCTTTTTTTCAAATAAAGACAATTCGAGCAATACTTTCCAAGGAGACGGCGAGAGTTCCGGGACTTCAACATCAGGAAGATTTTTCTTGACTCGGCTGATTGGTTTTTCACTAATTAATTCAAAAGCTGTAAGCAAAGAACCGGCAGAATCTTTAACACGATTCAAAAGAGCAACAGCTTTTGCCGGAGATTCAACGCAGACTAAAGAGGTTTCTTTTTCTTTGGGTATCGGGAATAACTTCAGAACAACTTTTGTAATTACGCCTAAGGTTCCTTCTGATCCCATGAATAAATTCTTTAAGTCATAGCCGGTATTGTCTTTCCTCAACGAACGGAGGCCATTCCAAATACGACCATCAGGCAAAACTACTTCAATTCCCAGCACCAACTCTCTTGTGGTGCCGTATCTCAAAACTGCGACCCCGCCTGCATTGCATGCTAAGCAACCTCCAATAGTAGCGTTGCCCTCTGCCGCAAAGGAAAGCGGGAAAAACTTACCGTTGTCTTCCGCACATTTGTGAACATCTGCAAGAGTCATTCCCGCTTCAACAACCATGGAGTCCCCTTTGGTATCAACGGAGACTAAATTTTTCATTCTGGTTAGCGAGATAAGAACTTCTGAATCTGGAGTAGAGGTAGACGCTGATCCTGTCAAATTCGTATTGCCGCCTTGAACAACAACTCCCAAGCGATTTTCAGCACAAAGTTTAATAATTTGGCTGACTTGTTCCGTGGAGTTAGGCCTAAGAATAACCAAGGGCTGTGATTTGTAGTGGTCTGTGAAGTCATCGGTGTACGGACCGTATAGGGAGGGATCCGTTAGAACGTGATTTACTTCAACAATCTCTATGAATTTGTCTTTTAAATCGTTTGGAAGAGGCATTTTCGCACCCGTATGAAGATCTTGAAATTTTAGCTTTTCAAGTTTCTTAAATACGAAGGAAAAAAATTTTCTTTCAGTGCACTCCTCCTTCTTCAAACTACTCAGAACAAATCAAAGGTATTTTTTATGAATTCGAAGTTTCAGAAAATCTTAGAGGCCATCCTTTCCTAAGCTCATTTCTCTATTTACTCCATCTCCTCAAATTTGGTTTTAAAAATAAAAATAAACTCAGATTGAGGTGAGCTTTGAAAGCCTCTAATAAACAAGAAATTAGAATTCGAACCATGGGCGCGCGGCCAACTTCGACACCGTTTATGTATGTCCGGGCTTTCATGCCTTTTAAAGACCGGCGCCCACTCTTAATTTTTTAAATCGCAGAAGGATATTTTCCTTCCCAAACAATTTCTAAAAAGCTCTTTCTGTCGGTCACTCCTTCAGTTAAAAAACACAAGATCTTTGAAGATTTATTCAACTGTAATTTATTCTTAATCTCAGAGAGATTAGGATCAGCCAGAAGTGCGATAACTGCTCCTATCGGAGCCGCCCCGCTCTCGCCTGCCAGAATTCTTGGATCTTCTTTCAAAGGACTTGAAAGGACTCGGACACCTGTTGCTGCCACCGACTCTTGAATTCTTAGATAAGCTGATGCGCAGGCTCTGAGCTCTTTCCAACCGAGAGTACAAGGTTTTCCGCAAGCGAGTCCAGCCATGATAGTTTTTAAATCACCTTCCACGACCTTCAACTCACCGTCATCGGCTGCGGCTGTTTTATAGATACAATCCGCGGAAAACGGCTCCACAACTACAATTTTTGGAGCCCTATCCCCGTAAGCTGACTTTAGGAAACTAGCTACTGCACCTGCCATCGAGCCCACACCTGCTTGGAGGAAAACATGAGTTGGAACTTCCTCTCCTAGCTGTTCCTGAGCTTCTTTGGCCATCGTCAAATAGCCCTGCATAATGTAGGTTGGTATTTCTTCGTAACCGTCCCAAGACGTATCTTGAACGAGCGTCCAACCATTCTTTTCTGCCATGTCAGCTGCCATTGCAACGGTAGCATCATAATTGACATCGGTTATCCAAGCATCGGCCCCCAGCTTTTGGATATTCTCCAAACGCTCTGAGGAAGTTCCTCTGGGCATAAGAACAACACATTTCGCTCCAAGTTTTTTTGCACTCCAAGCGATTCCCCTGCCATGATTTCCATCAGTTGCTGTGATGAATGTCATTTTGGAGATTGATTGGGCAACCTCGGGCGCTTGAAGATCCTTAAAGAAGTGTCTGTTGGAATCCAATCTCAGTAATTCACAAATTACTTTGAAAAGGCAGAAACTTCCTCCAAGCACCTTAAAAGCATTCAGACCAAATCTGGAGGATTCGTCTTTAATCCAAAAGTTCTCGACACCTAGTTTCTTTGATAAAGCTTTTAGAACGGATAATTTTGTTGGCTCATATCCCGGAACATTCTTATGAAAATCTAAAGAATTTAAAGCCGCAGCCTTTCCGAAATTTTCAGAGCACTCTCCTTCGGGAGGAAGGACAAGACATTCGATAGTAGAAGACATTTATTTTTGCTTTTCCTCAGGCAGATTTTTAATTAAATTAGTATAGAACTCACAGGCTTGAACTACTTGGTTCGGATCACATCTTTCATCTCTCATGTGAGCCAATTTATATTCACCCGGACCAAAACCGATTGTTTTGACTCCAAGAGAAACTGGCACGACAGCGTTTGTTCCGAAATCCCAAAAATCAAATTTCTTTGGTTCATGCCCAAAAGTTTTTTCATAGGCTTCAATACTTGCCGTAGTGAGAGGATCTTCCATCGAAATTTTCCATGGATTGTGAATGGGCTTATACACCAACTTTTCTCCAGTCCATGAATTCATTACCAAAGTTCCAGGTTTCCACTTGGCATTCTTACCCTTTACCAATTCATCCAATTCCTTTTTTACGTCGTCTACTGTTTCTCCTAATCGAAGTCGACGATCGAGATAAATTTCGCATTGATCGGGAACCGCATTCAAAGAAACTGCAACTGAGCTAATCTGGGATAAGACGATCGTACCTTTCCCTGGGGTTGATTGAAGTGTCTTGTTGAGATTTTCAACCCGTTGAATAATTTCTGCCATTTCATAAACAGCATTCACTCCCTTCTCAGGAGCTGAACCATGGGCAGAGATTCCGAAAGTTTTTATTCTTGCCTGAACTTTTCCGGTGTGTCCTAAGGTGATGACATTATCGGATGGTTCACAGATTACACAATAATCCGGAACCAATTTGTGATCGGCATAGAAGTTTTCAAGGCAAACACCATCGCAATATTCTTCACAAACAGATCCTGTCACGTAAACAGTCTTGCCTTCCAACCAGCCCTGTTCCTTGGCATTTGCGGCTGCAAAAATAGATGCAGTCAGACCGCCCTTCATATCGACTGAACCGCGGCCATAAATCATCCCGTCAACTTCCTTTGCCTCGAACGGAGGAGCAGTCCATTCTTCCGCATCACTTACTGCAACTGTATCCATGTGAGAATCGAAATGGATAACCACAGGACCATTACCTACTCTTCCAACCACGTTACCGACTCGATCAATATGAACTTCATCGAAGTCCAAATCCAACATGACGGTTTGAAGAAATTTAGCCAACTTTTCTTCTTCATTTGAGTAACTTCTTGTCTGAATTGCTTTTTTATAAGTTTCCAGAAGTTGTTCCTGCCGTTTTTGAGGAAGTGTTCCTTTCATGGGATTCTCCTTGTCAATTAAATCCTAGGGAAAATTTTAGAAAGGCAAATAAATTGAAATAGAACTTTTCTCCGATAAAATATAAAAATATTGAGGTAGAGAAGATGCAAGTCACTCAGATCCCAATCGATTGTAATTTACAAGAAACTACCCATCACGTAACCGAAGGTATACCCTTAGCAATCTACCGAACTTATCTAGAAAGAAATGTCCTCGGTTACGTCGGATGGCACTGGCATAACGAACTGCAATACTGTCTGGTTACCAGCGGAGAAATTGATTTTAGGGTTGAGGATAATTATCTTCGTCTGAAAACCGGCGAAGGATTTTTCGTGAACTCCAGGGTTCTTCACATGGCCAGGCCAACTATTCCCCAAACTTCTAACTCTTATATCTGTCTAAACTTTTCACCCAAAATTTTAGTTTCTTCGGTTGGAGCTGAACTGTCTCAACGCCTGGTACATCCTTTTATCTCGGCATCAGCCTCAAAATACTTCTCAATAAAAACCGACAACTCTTCATCCAATCAATTGTTAAAAAACATCGAAGCAATAGAAGAAATTCAAAAGGAAAAGAAGATTGGAAATGAAATCAAATTGATTTCTCTGGTTCTAGAGATATGGCATCAAACCCTTCCCTTCTTAAAAACTTCTTCTAAAAATGACAGGAACGATAGAGCTTTTGCAGTCAGCCAACAGATAATCACATTTCTTGAAGTCAACATCACCGAATCTATTTCTCTGAAAGAAATATCCCTCGCAGTAAACCTTAGTCGGGAAGAGTGCTGTCGGTTATTTAAAGAAGCCCTCGGCATCACAATTTCGTCTTACATCCTGAAAAAAAGAATGGATTTAGCCGCTCAAATGCTTCTTTCTTCAAATAGAACTGTTGAGGGAGTTGGAAGAAGCTGTGGTTTTAATTCGACCAGTTACTTTATTAAAAATTTCAAAAATACTTTTGGACAAACTCCTCTTTCTTTCCTTAAACAATATCGCGGACGGTGATTCCTCTCCGTCCTTTCGGACGGAGTTTTTTAGCGAATGAACTAATTATCAAACGTGTCCTTCTTCAAGGTATTTCTCCGCTCCATTTCTCAATTTAGAAAGATGTTCAATAAAAGCTTTTCGATTGACAAGAGGATGAAGTTCACCGGCCTTTCTATTTTTAATGGAGTCAATTAATTCAGTTTGACCAGTGCTGAACGGATGAGCCGTGAGGTCAACTTCAATACCTAACAGGTCATCTGACAGTTTAGATAAAGAGTTGATATAGGCCTGAAGCTGATTTTTGTCGGCAATAGCATTCAACCCTAAACCGCCAATAGTGACGGCGGTGTATTTTTTACCATCAACATAAACTGGGTAAAGATAGGAAAAAGTGCCCATGGTATGTCCGGGAGTAGCCAGAGCTACAACAGAAGTATCTCCTAAAGTCACTTTTTCTTTGTCTTTTAGAACCTTCTCCTTTTGAATCATTGTTTTTGCCCCCGCTTTCTTGCCCTGGAAGTTAAATGCCTCTCTCCATCCCTCTTCTCCCATTGCAAACGTCGCATTTTTGAATAAAGGTTTCAAGGTGGTTGCGCCTCCGACGTGATCGAAATGTCCATGAGTCATCAGAACATATTTAATTTCAGACGGATCGACACCAAGAACTGCCAAATTATCAATAAGGTGGCCCACGAAAGGCTGATGCACAGTGTCAATAAGGATGTAGCCTTCGCTTGTTTTAATAAGATAGGCCGCAACCCAGCGAAGACCAATGTACCAAACGTTATCAAAAACTTTGTACGGAGGAATTTTTTGAATGACCGGATCATTTAACCATTTATTCAAATTCGCAGGCATTTTCTTAGTTTTCGCGAATTCTCCGAACATTGCCGAAATCTCTTTAGACTTCAAATCTGCATAAGGTACAGATTCATTCGCAAAAGTTTTTGGCATTGACAAAACGGCGGCAGAACCAATACTGACTTTAAAAAAGTTTCTTCGATTAATGTTTTTCATACTTCAACTCCAACAGGTTATTTTTCTATCCTATCTTTTTAGTTAATTTAAATAAACCGAATAATTGATAAAATATTATTTTTATTTTTGCAATAATCATATGGACAGGTTGGAAGCTTTAGAAGTTTTTGTAATTGCTGCAAAGCACAGAAGTTTTACAGCGGTTTCAAAAATAAAAAACATTTCTGCCTCTCGTGTGACTCATCTCATACAAGGACTTGAAAAAGAACTGAAAGTTTCTCTTTTTAATAGAACTACCAGATGTGTCACTCTCACCTCGGCGGGTGAAGCTTTACTCGAAAGTGTTGGACCTTCGCTTGAATCTCTCTCAGAGACTTTAGAAAACATCAAACAACTAAGTAAGGAAGAACCAAAAGGAATCTTGCGTATCAGTGCTCCGGTCGAATTTGGGAGCAATTTTCTCATGAGACCGATAACGAAATTTTTAAAAGAACATCCTGCAGTTCGAATTATTCTTAAAACTTCAAACGAACCAAAAGAGATCCTTCAGGAAGGTTCAGATATTTCCGTAGTATTAAATGATGAAATGCCATTATCCGGAGTCCGTTATAGGATAGGTACGTTTACAAGCGGCATCTATGCAAATCCGTCAATCCTAAAAATTGCTTCTTCCGTTTCGTATCCGGAACAATTAAATGATCAGCCGATAATTATTCAGCACGGAAACGCTTCTTCTTGGAAACTTATTAGCTCGGAGGGGAAGGAATACAAAGTTCGTTCAAAAAATTGGTTCTTTCAAACAGATACAACACAAGCTGCACTAAAAGCTGCTAGAGAAGGATTTGGTTTTGCGTTATTGCCAATTCCTTTGGGAGACAGTGAGCCAAATTTTATTCGGGTTTTACCTGAGTGGACTGGAATATGCAGAGAAGTCAGTGCAATTACATCTTCGCGAAACACTTCTGGGGCGGCTAAAAGTTTTATTACGTACATTAAAAGCGAATTTGCAAAAGGAAATTAATCCTGTTTTCATAGACAAGAGAGCTCCAAACTTAAAGAAAATTAAGAACGCTTAATTTGCGCTCGCTAATATTTTCCGTTTCGTCTATCCTTTTTCATATATAGAAAAAGAGGATGTTATGTCGACAAAACTCAAAATTTTTGCCGTCCTTGGTCTCGCCGCAGCTCTAGGGGCCGGAGGATATTGGTATTACGAAAACCATCAACAATCGGGAGAACTAAAGTTATATGGAAATGTCGATATACGCCAAGTGGAATTAGCCTTTCTTTGGCCGGAAAGAATTAAAGAAGTACTCGTTGAAGAAGGAGATGTTGTTAAAAAGAATCAAGTTCTAGCAACTCAAGACACTGATACCCTTCTCCTTCAGATTCAACAAGCGAAAGCAGCGGTCAATGCCAGCTACCAAACTTATTTAATTCAAAAAAATGGTTCTCGTCCCGAAGAAATTGCTCAGGCGAAAGCTAATGTCGATACGGCTCAATCTAAACTCGCCCTTTCTCAAAAGGATTTGGAAAGAGTCAAAGAAATTTTTCGTGCAACGAAGGGTCAGGGCATCAGCCAGCAAAACTTAGACCAAGCAGAAGCACAGCTTAACGTTGATAAAAGCCAATTAATTGCGGCTCAGAAAGCTTATGAACTTGTAAAGATTGGACCGCGTAAGGAAGCTATTCAGCAAGCTTACGAACAATGGCAGGCTTCCCAAGCTGAATTAAGCTTACTGGAATTAAAACTCCGGCAAAGTGAATTGACGGCCCCGTTAGATGCGGTTATTAGAAACCGATATTTGCAGCCCGGAGATATGGCCGCTTCCTCTAAGCCGGTTTTTTCTCTGGCTATCTACTCACCGAAATGGGTTCGAGCCTACGTCAATGAATCAGAACTAGGAAAAATTAAGCCCGGACAAGAGGCTTTTGTCACCATTGACTCCTTCCCCGATAAGAAAATCCCCGGCCAAGTAGGTTTTATTTCTTCTGTTGCCGAATTCACTCCCAAGACGGTCCAGACACCGGATTTAAGAACAAATCTGGTCTATGAAGTCAGAGTCAACGTGGATGATAAGGATAACGTCCTCCGCTTAGGCATGCCCGCAACCGTTTCCTTCCAAAGGTAGTCAATTGGAAGAACTTGTCTTACAGGCCCAAAAACTCTGCAAAGATTTTCCTCCGGAAGTAAAAAGAGGAGAGCCGGCGCACGCACTCATTGATCTTGACCTAACTGTCAGAAAAGGAGAAAGGGTCGCGTTAATCGGACCTGATGGTGCAGGTAAAACCACCTTCTTCCGTTTAGTAGAAAAACTTCTAAATCCGACCTCAGGACAAATTTTGCTTTTCGACAAAGATCTGAAAGATCAGTCGGATGAAATTAAAGACAAAATTGCCTACATGCCCCAGAAATTTGGTCTTTACGAAGATTTAACCATTATTGAAAATCTGAATTTATTTGCAGACCTGAAAGGAATCCCTAAGAACGAAAGAAAAGCTGTCTATGACGAGCTTCTTCAGATGACCGCTCTTGCTCCTTTTATAAACCGTCCCGCAGGAAAGCTCTCCGGGGGCATGAAACAGAAACTCGGAATTGCTTGTTCCCTGGTAAGTAAGCCGGAGCTTCTAATACTGGATGAGCCGACCGCAGGCGTTGACCCTTTATCAAGAAAAGAACTTTGGGACGTTTTAAGCAAAGTCGCGAAAGTCAGGAACACGAGTGTATTAATCAGCACAGGCTGCATGGACGAAGCTGCACGTTGTGATCGAATTTACATTTTGAACGAAGGAAAAGTTCTAAGCACAGGAACTCTCTCGGAGTTGACTTCTCCTTATCAAAACCAGGTTTTCTATCTGCCTTGTGCGGAAAAAGATACAAGAAAGCTTCTTGAAAAAGTCGCTGACTCACCTGACGTTATTGATGCCATCCCGCGCGGAAACGGCGTTAAAGCCGTCTTCAAAAAAGAGTTGTCAAAGCAAGATATTAAAGAGAAATTCAATATTCTAGACATCAGACCTCTCGCGCCCGTGCTGGAAGACGCTTTTATTGCTACTCTTAAAAAGGCCAATGAGCACACCGCAGGCCATGAAAGTTTCGGCACAATTGATTTAAAAGATTTAACTATCGTTAAACCGGATCCTTCCGAAATACTTATTTCCGTTGAAGATTTGGTTAAGAAATTCGGAAATTTCACTGCAGTGGACCAAACTTCTTTCCAGGTGTCCCGAGGTGAAATATTCGGATTACTCGGCCCCAATGGAGCTGGAAAAACAACCACGTTCAAAATGCTTTGCGGATTAATTCCTGCAACAAGCGGAAAAATCAGTGTTGCCGGCTATAACCTTCGCACCGCCCGAGCAGAAGCCCGTAAAAATATCGGTTATGTGGCTCAATTCTTCTCGCTTTATCCAACTTTCACGGTAAAAGAGAATCTGACATTTTTCGGAGGAGCCTACGGCCTGGACGGATCTTTTCTGGATTCTCGTGTAAATGAAATAGCCGAGCAGTTTGAACTCTCTTCTATGATGAACGTGGATTCGAACAAACTCAATGAAGGATTTAAGAAAAGACTCTCAATGGCTGCGGCCTTAATTCATGACCCTGAAATTCTTTTCTTGGATGAACCTACCAGCAGTATCGACCCTTTGGCAAGACGAGCCTTTTGGAAAACCATCAATAAATTAGCAGATATTGGAAAAACCATCATCATTACGACCCACTTTATGGAAGAAGCGGAATATTGCACCAAGATGGCAATTCAAGCTGCAGGAAGAATGCTCGCGCTTGGCTCTCCGGCCGAAATTAAGAAAATAGCGGGCCTAAACAATACCGATTCTATGGATGAAGCTTTCCTTAGAATCGTAGAGAACGATAGAAAAGGAAGTAAATCATGAACCTTACTTCCTTAAAGAACTCGTGGAGACGAACTGCCTCTCTAACAGTTAAAGAAACACGGCAGTTAATGCGGGATAAAAGCTCCATCGCCATGGGACTTCTGCTTCCCCTGCTCCTCATTTTTATTTTCGGCTACGGCATTTCGTTGGATTTAACCGATGCAAAAGTCGCCGTTTTCAATCAATCTCCCGGAAAAGTTACTAACGCTATCGTTGAAGGATTCAGAGGGTCGTCTTACATCACGCCATTCCCCGTTAAATCCATGAAGGAGGCAGAAACGCTCTTTGATGATGGGAAAGTCCGAGGGATTGTGGTCTTTCCTCAGAACTTCCAGGCCGACTTAATGAATCAAAAGGCCAAAATTCAAATTATTGTTTATGGAGTTGACACCACCTCTGCTAACAGCCTTCAAAATTATGTACAGCAATCGGTTTTAATTTCCCTAAATAAACTCGGGATGCAAAATAGTACTCCGATAGTAATGGAGCAAAGACTTTGGTATAACGCTGCCAACTCTTCCACTTGGTATTTTGTGCCGGGGATTATTGCTATTGTTCTGACACTGGTCGGAACCTTCTTGACTGCTTTGGTCATTGCCCGTGAATGGGAAAGAGGCACGATGGAAATGCTTTTCTCAACTCCGGTTACCACAACAGAAATCCTGCTTTCAAAGATCATTCCTTACTTTCTATTAGGACTTGGGGGCTTCATAATTACTTTGGGAGCGGCTTTGCTGGTGTTCAAGGTTCCAATGGAAGGCTCTTTCTTTGTGATTTTGGTGTCTTCTATTCTTTACCTCTTAACCTCTCTGGGCATAGGGCTGTTAATCTCCGGCGGATTAAAAGCTCAGTTTCTAGCCTGCCAAATCGCTTTGCTTGTAAGCTTTTTGCCTTCAGTGCTTTTAAGCGGCTTCGTCTTTGACTTAAGAAATGTGCCGGACTTTATCGCTGTGGTTGCTTATACCCTTCCTCCGACATATTTTATTGAGCTGCTCCGAGGAGCATTCCTTTCAGGAGATAACTGGACGGTGATTTGGAAAGACTGGGTTATTCTGTTTCTTTACCTCACTGTTTTCTTTTACTTAACCAATAAAACCCTTAAGAAAACTCTGGAGAAAAAATAATGATTACAAAGTTTCTTCACTGGTTAAGATGGCAGCGTTTCCTGCTTTGGAAGGAAACATCAGTTCTTCTCAAGGAAAGAAAGTCGAGATTTATTCTTATCGTCCCGTTGTTTGTTCAGGTCTTTCTATTTGCCTACGCTGCAACATTTGATTTGAAGTATGTTCCTTTTGTTCTGATTGACGAATCCAACAGCAAATATTCTCGAGAGATCGTCGCAAAAATAGAAGCGAGCCATATCTTTACTCTTTATGCCAAAGAAAATAATCCTGCAGAACTTAAAGAGTTAATTTCTCCTCGAAAAGCCATGATGGCGATCCATTTTCAAAGTGACTTCGCCTCTCAAATTGCACAGGGCACACCGGCCAAAATACAAGTAATTTTGGACGGAAGGAACTCTACAACAGCTTCTCTTGCCGCCGCAGAGCTAAGTCAAATCATCAGCTCATATGCCAAAGAGAATCTTCAAATTAAACCCGCCCTGGAATTTGAAAACAGAGCCTGGTACAACCCCAATCTTTTAACACGCTGGAACTTTGTCACAGCACTATGCGGAACTCTGAGTTTTATTCAAGTCCTAATGCTTTCCGGTCTTTCCGTTGCTCGAGAACGAGAACAAGGAAACTTTGACCAGCTTTTGGTGACTCCCTACTCTCCCGCTCAGATCCTTCTTGCCAAAGCAACTCCGCCAATTATCATCGGTTTACTGCAAGCTATATTGGTATGCATTATCGCCGTCTTATGGTTCAACATCCCGTTCAGAGGAAATTTTTTCCTCATGTTCTTAGGCTTGTTATGCTTCACGGCAAGTTCCGTCGGAATTGGGCTAGCTATCTCCTCCATGTCGAAGAATATGCAGCAAGCCATCGTGTTCTGCTTCGTATTTATTATTCCCATGGTGATCCTGTCCGGCTTAGTCTCGCCGGTCGAAAACATGCCTCCTTTCTTCCAATACATCACCTATCTGAATCCACTGAGATATGCTCTGGAAGTCGTGCATTCCGTATACCTTGCAGACGCCGGAATAGGACATATTAAAAATGAAATCATTCCGATGCTGATTATCGCCGGCATCACTATGCCTTTGGCGGCTTGGGCTTTCCGCAGACAGCTTTAGACAAAGGATTTTCGAAAAGAAGATTGCATCTGCTGCAAGCAGCATACTAAATCAAGCATCAAAAAGCTCAGGTCGTTGTTGGATAAACGTTTTAACGAAGTTGGCTGACTATAATTCCTTGACAACAAGAAAGTAAACACGAGGATAAAGATGAAATTAACACTCGCTGCAGGAAAACTCCTTAGTCAGAAAACAGACGCTCTTATAGTCGGTATTTATCGAGGAAAATTAACGAAATCTGCCGAAGCTGTGGACAAAGCTTCTAAGAATGCGCTTTCTGCCTTAATTAAAGAAGGTGACGCAACCGGTTGTCTTGGAACCGTTGGCATCTTTCCGAACTTTCCCGGAATTGCGGCTAAAAGACTTGTCGTTGTAGGTCTCGGCAAAGAAGAAGACGGTGTCTTAAATTTCCAGAAGGCTCTCTCTTCTGCTCTCAAAGCTGTTTACTTTGTTAAAACAGCTGTTATCTCCTGCACTGACTGGTTTGATCTTTCTCCTGAATGGATTGCTGAGCAAGTTTCTTGTACTGCTATTGATGTTTTAGAGAAGTCCGTCGACTACAAATCTAACCCTGACCGTCCTGCATGGAAGCAGCCTAAATCCGTTTCTTTATTCGTAGAAGAGAAGACTCCTGAATTAACAACAGCCTTTGCTGAAGGTGCTGTTATCGGAAAAGGCATCAAGCTGGCCAAAGAACTGGGAGACGCTCCGGCCAATCTTTGCACGCCTAAATATATGGCTGAACAGTGCATGAAACTGGGTTCTTCCTTGAAATTTGACGTCACCGTTTTCGAAGAAAAAGCTCTTAATAAATTGAAGATGGGCTGCTTCTTAGGCGTGGCCGCCGGATCCAAACAGCCGGCTTACATGATCGTCATGGAATACAACGGCGGACAAAAGAAAGAATCGCCTGTTGCTTTAGTAGGCAAAGGATTGACGTTCGATGCGGGCGGCATCTCTTTGAAACCGGCAAAAGGCATGGACGAAATGAAGTATGACATGTCCGGTGCTGCTTCTATTGTGGCAGCAATGGCTCCCGCCGCTTCTCTTAAGCTTCCTATTAATATTGTCGGAGTAATCGGCTGTACTGAAAACCTTCCGAGCGGCTCAGCCGTTAAACCGGGAGACATCCTCTGCAGCTATTCAGGCAAGACCGTTGAAGTGCTCAATACCGATGCCGAAGGCCGCTTAGTCCTTTGCGACCTTCTCTCCTACACTATCGACAAATTTAAACCGATTTTAGTTGTGGACGCCGCTACCTTGACTGGCGCCTGCGTTGTTGCCTTAGGTCACGAATATACCGGTCTCTTCTCCAATAACGAAGAGCTGGCGTTAGAACTTCTTCAAGCCGGAGAAAATTCTTTAGATAAGTGCTGGAGACTTCCTTTAGGCCGTGCTTACACTAAAGCATTAAAGAGCCGCTTCGCAGATTTAGCAAACATCGGCGCCCCCGGAGCAGGTGCTTGTACGGCTGCCGCTTTCCTTCAGGAATTTGTCGGTAAAACTCCTTGGGCCCACTTAGATATCGCTGGAACAGCTTGGAGCAGCGGAGAAGAAAAAGGCTCTACCGGCCGTCCTGTTCCTCTCTTAATCAGTTTCCTTAAAGACCTCACCCAATAAAAATGATTAGATTTGAATGTGATTACGCTGAAGGCTGTCATCCAAAAATTTTGGAGGCCCTTCAGAAGACCAATTTTGAACAGACTTGCGGATATGGGTTAGACCCTCATTCCAAGAAAGCTGAAGAATTGATAAAGAAAGCCTGCGAAAACGAAGACGCCAGAGTTTATTTAGTCTCCGGAGGTACGCAGGCCAATAAAGTAGTCATCGCTCAGGTTCTAAGGCCTCATCAGGGGGTTGTGTCCGTTGAAGGCGGACATATCGCCCATCATGAAGCGGGAGCCATTGAATCTTCCGGCCATAAAGTGGTTACGCTTAAGCCTGAAAACGGCAAATTAAAAGCTGAAACCCTTAAAGCTTATCTAGCTGATTATTGGGCTGATGATACGCATGAACATATTGTTCAGCCGGGGATGGTTTATATCTCCTCCCCTACTGAACTTGGAACTGTTTACACAAAGGCCGAACTATCCGCTCTTCATAATGTCTGCCGTGAATACAACATCCCGCTGTATCTTGACGGTGCTCGCCTCGGCTACGGTTTTGCCAGTAAAGACAATGACTTGACATTAGCTGATTTAAGCCGTGTCACGGATATTTTCTACATCGGAGGCACTAAGGTCGGCGCTCTCTTCGGAGAGGCTATCGTCTTTAACGGCGATAAAGGACTCGATCAAGACTTCCGCAGCCTCATTAAGCAAAATGGCGCCATGTTGGCAAAAGGCCGGATCTTAGGAATTCAGTTCGAAGAGCTGTTCAAGGATAATCTTTACTTTGACATTTCCCGTAAAGCAGTCGAACAAGCGGAAAGAATCAAAAAAGCTTTCCTTTCTAAAGGATATAAGCTTTGGATCGATTCTCCTACAAATCAGCAATTTCCAATCCTTCCTAAGGATGCCATCAACAAGCTTAAAGAGAAGTTCGCATTTCTCATCTGGCCCGATACAGGCGAGCCGAAACTGATTACCCGTTTCTGCACAAGTTGGGCAACGAAAGATGAAGATGTCGATAAGCTCATCGACGAAATAAATAAACTTTAATCTTCCAGGCGCATTAAGCGCCTTTAATTTTCAGTAATTCAAAATGATCGTAGGTCTAACCTTACTTTTAGTTTTCCAAATTATCGGAAACGTATTGGAACTCATGTTCCATCTGCCCGTCCCGGGAGCAGTGGTCGGAATGTTTCTTTTACTGCTCTGTCTAATTTCTATTGATAGTCTGGCGGAGTATGTGAGACCAATTGCACTGGTATTAATTTCTTATTTAGCCGTCCTCTTTGTTCCGGCCGGTGTAGGCATTGTGCTGCACGTTGAAAGAATCAAAACAGAATGGTTGGCCATCACTGCTTCTTTGGTTACCAGCACGGCATTAGCCATCATCACCAGCAGCTTAGTCATTAAGTATACAACCATCTGGCTCAACAAAAGAAAAGCACAAAAGGAGTTGACTCATGACTGATTATCATGAAATATGGACCTTCCTGTCGACCTCGTCCCTTTTCTGGCTAGCCGTGACTCTGGCTGCGTATGCAATAGCTCAAAGATTCTATAAATTCACGAATTGGAATTCTTTAGCCAACCCCGTCGCCGTCGCAATTTTGATTGTGATTCTGCTTATTACGGCTACAGGAACCTCATATAAAACATATTTTGACGGAGCACAGTTCATCCACTTTTTACTCGGTCCGACGACCGTTGCACTTGCCGTCCCGCTTTATGACTTAAGAGTCCAATTGGCTAAAAATTGGCTTCCCATTGTGCTTGGACTATTCAGCGGCTCTATTGTGGCCATTGTTTCAGCGGTTCTTATCGCCGGCGCTCTAGGGGCGAGTCCGGAAACGATGATTAGTTTGGCACCGAAGAGTGTAACTACTCCAATCGCAATGACGGTTGCTGAAAAAATGGGCGGTATGCCTGCTCTTGCCGCATCCTTTGTTGTTTTAACGGGTGTACTGGGAGGTGTAATCGCAGGCCCTATCTTTAAACTCTTGAAAGTTGATTCTGCTCCGGCCCGAGGCTTTTCTTTAGGTCTTGCGTCTCACGGAATCGGAACCTCTCGAGCATTTCAAATCAGTGAAGAAGCCGGCACTTATGCAAGCTTGGCAATCGGGTTAACAGGCTTGGTAACGGCGCTTATTGCACCGGTTCTTTTACCGGTACTTCTAATGCCATTTGAGTAAACACAACAAGATTCGTTTCTTAATCCGTCCCAGACATTGTTCGAATGCCTGGGATTTTTCTTATATGCGCCTCCTCTCTTTCCTTCAGCCTGTTTCTTAACCTCTGAGATACATCTTCTCTTGTCATACGAACCAAGGTCAGGCACGGTGTGTTAACTATGGGAATCGCTTTCAGATTTTTAGAGATTAAGTCACAAGCCGGCGTTGCAACAATAGCAAAAGCATGCTGAGACTCAACAAAAGCAACTTGATTGTAAAAATTACGAATATCCGTTCTAGAAACGATATTGAAATGATATTGGGCCGAGAGTTGTTTCATAAAACTAAACAGCTGAGGAGAAACATCTGAAGGAAGACAAATGCAATCAAGCCGGCTAAGTTGCTCCAGATGAATTCTGTCGAATTCCGCCAAAAATGGTTCTTCGGTACTACTACTTTATTTTCTATTTGAGCAATAGGAACGGCGGCAATATCTGCTCTTTCAAACGGCTCTGCGTAGGCGTATCCCACATCTATTTTGAAGTCCTGCAGCTGTGAGACTAAATCGATACTTTCTATTTCAATGAAGTCATAGCGCTTTCTGGGATCCGCACTTTTTAGCTCGTTAAGCATCGGTGCAATAAAAAGCTGTAAAAGCCAAGCGAAGGATCCGAAGGTAACTTTTTTTTCCATGCCGTCCAAATTGGCTTGAACTTGGTCAAAGAAAATTTCCGTTTTAGCCAAAAACTTCTCTACAACAGGAAAAATTGCCCGGCCTTCCTTGGTAAGAACAGCCTTTTTATTAGACCGTTCAAACAGCTTCACACCAAGAGAATCCTCGAGCTTTTTAATGTGCATGGACAACGGCGGCTGACACATGGAGGCAACACTAGCCGCTTTTGTAAAACTTCCTTCTTTTACAACCAGATAGAAGAGCCAGTATGACTGAAGCAATCTTAAGTTCATACGAAAAAAGTATCACGGACATCTAATAATAGTATTTTATAGTTTGCGAGCTAACAATTAGAATTTTTGTGTATGCCTATTTGGCAACCTTGGAGAAACTAATGAGATTAACGAAAACTTTTTTGGCAGTATCTGCTGCCTTTTGCTCAACTATTGTCCTTGCCTACACTCCAGGCACATACACTGCATCTGTAGCCGGCCAGAACGGACCTGTAGCAGTTGAAGTTCAGACTTCGGCCGATAAGATTTTGTCAGTAAAAGTCTCCGATCAAAAAGAAACTCAAAATATCGGAACTCATGCCGTAGAACAGCTTCCGGCGAAAATCGTCGAAGCCCAATCTGCTGATGTTCCCGCCGTATCAGGTGCTTCCGTTACATCAAAAGCAATTAAAACAGCTGTCCAGGAATGCTTAGATAAAGCCTCCGGAAAGAAGACCGCAGCTTCTCCTCTTAAAGACGGCACCTATGAAGCCAAAGCTTACGGCAACAACGGTTGGCTGAATGTCAAGGTCGTAATTAAAGACCATAAGATTTCAGAAATCCAAACACCAGGCCAGAGAGAAACAAAATTCTTAGGCGATACCGCTATTCGTGAAATCGGTAAAGATATCATCGACTATCAAACACTTAACGTTGACAACATCGCCGGAGCCACCGTTACTTCAACTGCATTGAAGACAGCAGTTGGAGAAGCCATCGAAAAAGCCGGCGGCAACATTGCTAACTTCCAAAAACCAGTACCTCAAAAGATCAAGAAGATTGACGGCGTA
>UMFL01019875.1_pt1 | contig 28477 bp, 29 predicted proteins | sample 1965001 | NCBI WGS metagenome assembly UMFL01 (sample SAMEA4836045, study PRJEB28245) | human gut metagenome | biome: gut microbiome; material: fecal sample | place: Denmark | collected 2008 | reverse complement strand
GGCGGCTCTCGCCGTATTTGTGGGTTACTCCTTTCTCGAGTTTAGCCGCTGAGGCTTCTATCCCACGTTCAAACCGTGCAGCCATATCTTCCACTTTTTGATCAAATTCTTTTTCAGTCATAAATATTACCTCCAATATTTTAGAAAGAAAATCGCTTATAATACCATCCGTCGGTATGTAAATTAGGCTAAAAAACGGTATTTTTTATAATACCGCCCGAATGAATGTATATTTTAAAAATAAAATTGCCTCTCGGCAATTCTATGTTTACTCAGGAATCTGATCAAAAAATTGATCCACTAAAATATAAAGAGAATCGTCCATCAGAGGGACGCCCATCTTCTCCAGCATATCACCGAGAAAATAAAATTTACGCCTCATCTGCTTTTTTGTAGCCGGAAACACTGATGGCAGCAGCCATAAGCTGGTAAGCAACGGAAGCAATTCCGCAATCTCATGAGCATATTCCGTATGTATGGAACCATCTTGATTGCCTTCTTCTATCAGTTCCAAAAAATATGGCGTTAAAATGCGACGGTTGGAATCAATCATTTCCACCAAAATCCGGGGATTTCTTGTAATCGGAATCGATTGGACAGTCATGTCGGTGCGGGATTCGTCTGACTGATTCAGCCTAACTACCTCCCGTAGCTTTTGCAGGCCATTCAGATCGGAACGCTTGCGAACAGCTTCAAAGGGATTGTTCGCAAAAAACATTCTGTCACCTACTGCGTCCATAATTTCTTCTTTGGACTTGAAGTGATGATAAATCGCGCCTTTTGATAAGCCGCCCAATTCATCAACAATATCCTGAATCGTTGTATTGTCATACCCCTTTTCTAAGAAAAGGCGCTGCGATACATCTAAGATCCGTTCGACCGTTACCTCCGGATATTTGTTTCGTGCCATCACTCGCTCCCCTTTTTAACATACTTTTGGTATGTATTGTATCAGACGTAGCTCTTCTTGTCAAGATACATGCGGTTGGTATCTTAAAATGATGGCAACTAAATTTTCGTTTTCTTTTTGTGGCGATTACGTGTTACATCAAAACAGAAAGATAGGCAGAACCCGGCAGCTCTACCCGCCCATGTGATCGGTGGACTATTGCATGAGCTACAATTTCTTGTGCTCAACTATGGGGGTATTGATTTCATTTGCTATATCCAAAGCATCGGATTTTCAGCCTTTCGTTGCTCAGTAATGCCTTCATTTTCTATTAGACTCTCCGCCAGCCAAAAGAATAAACCCACAGCTTATTGATCAACATTGGCCGGATACTCGTTCCGTTTGCCTTCGTGTCATCACTATACTGAAAGGCTATAAGATTTACATAGGTACATTCAAAATAGGAACCCGATCCGCTTCAGCGTACCCCGAAACCTCGTTGCTTTGCAATAAAAATCGGATTTCAACCGCGATGGCTGAAATCCGATTTGCTTATGATTCATTTTACCGCAAAACCGCTTGCAACTATTTCGTCTGTTACAAAATGCTTGTTGCTTGCAAGGTGTTATAAAAGTATTGCAAAAATGATTTCGCAATCCGGGCGGCATCCGCAAACCCGCATAAAAACGAATTTTTCCAAAAAGATGCTACGTTTTTGTTACGCTTTTCAAATATAAAATCCCGGGGACCTTTTGTATCAAGGTTTCCGGGATCTTTGTGATTATTCCCACTCGCTCCTGTTAGATGTTTTCTAAACAGATTTGCTTATGAGATTTAGTTCAGAGTATTGGCATTCTTTTCATTATTCAGATAGTAGCGGCTATCTGATTTTTTGTTGCCATGATGTTGCCAAACATAGACCTTTAACGAGATGTATCACATACCCACCCTTCTATATTGCATCCACACATTAAATATATCCCATCTCTTGGCAATAGGCTGTTACAGCTCTTTTGAATGCTTTTAGCTTTGCCTCATAGCCTCGATGTGTAGTAACCAAGCTACTAACACTCATTTCATTACAAACAAGAATCTCGTTGGTTGAAAGCTTAAATGTTTGAATCATTTGTTCAATGATGAAGTCTTTTGGATTGTCGTATCCCTCATATTCACCTTTACAAAAACTTATCAGAACCTGCCCATACCATTTTCGTATAAGTCGAACCATGCATCTGTGGATAAAATCCATGGACGCAATAATGTTGCTGACTTTTGCATCATAACTTTCTTCATTCAAAATTTCAAACTTTCCAGAGGCATGTGCCATATCATTTCTTGTGTCCACCAGATCACCAACCATCGAAATCTGTGAATTATCAAGTTCGATAATTTTGAATAGTTTAGCAATATCTTTTTCAGGCATCAAGCTATATACAAATATGGAATCAGCATCCTCTATTTTGAAATCTTGTTCTCTGCCATTATATGAACGTGCAAAAATAATAGCATCTTTATACCGTTCAGGTTCGATTTGTCCAATTTTCCAGGCGGTACAATATATGTATGTCATATATAGCAGATGGACACCAAAATATGCAAACTGGTATTGTCCATATTTGTAGTTTACAGCAATAAGGCTTGTAATGTTTTGGACATAGTTGACAATGTCCTCCTCATCCTCTGGATCTATAGGCAAATAGCTCAGCATCTCTTGCAAATGCGGAACCTCAGTGAAATCAACGATATCTGTCAAAACTATTCACCCCATATCTCTTTAATTCTCGCATTTATCTTTGCGGTGAAAACATTAATAATCTTTTTGGATGGTTCAATTAAGGCTTGTTCACAATGTATCTCATCAAGGAGCTTTTTTTGCTCCTCAAGCGATGGAACAGGTATCTGATACTGTTTTACATAGTTAATATCAATTCGCTGTTGCCCAGCTGTTCCTGTCATATATGGCCTTCCTCCATCAATGAACTCACGGGTATTGATATAATAGAAAATCCATTCCGGGTAAACAACAGATGTGTCTGCACGAATCACTATGTATTCTGTCGAACCAAATCCAACCCCATTTTTGAGGCCTCGAGCAATTCCTGCTTTTCCGTTTTCAAAGCATGGGGATATTTTCGCAAGTAAAATATCATTATTTTTAAAATAAGTAAACCCTGAAGAAACATCGCCGAGCTTTCGGGTTTCTGTTGCCTCAAACGATTCATCAAATGTGTTTAGGGATGCCATTGGAACAAACGATACATCGGTATCACTTGGCAAATTCTTGATCTCGTCTTTAGCTGGCCTAAAAGTAGCTATCTCATCTAAAGTTTTCGTAGCAACATCTGCGAGACGGGGTAAATGAGGACGGTAACCATTTACAATAGCCTGCGCACCGGTGATAACCTTTCGGTATCCAGCAATATCTAAAACAAGTTGCCGCTGTTGCTCAATTGGAAGAATCGGAATCTGTATAGTACAAAAATTCTCTTTTGATATTTCTTTGAAAGTCGCACCGCTTGCCAAGCGCATCATAAAATCTGTCTGAGAAGTAAGTATATAGGCTACATACTCAGGAAGAATTTCATCAGGTCTTCTTACTATAATGTTCTTAAACCCCTGATTTGTAGCTAATTCTGTACGCGCAATACCAACTCTTCCTATGGTAGCACGAGTTGAAACCACTACAGTATTTTTCGGAAGTAATTTTGCGTTAGAGTTATTAAGCCCTTGCTCTGAAATAGTGCGTTGAGTTGTTTTGATCTCCGTTACAAAATCATCTGCTGGAAGATCTGCAAGAGTAATCCAATTTATATCACCATTCCAATATTCAGGAACGGTGCTACTTGGTGTTCCTCCCGAACAAATCTGAAAATAGTTTTCGTCCCTAAGGCTAACTAATGGATATTTTGTGCTTTTTTCAGTTTGTGTCCTATATCTACTTCCAACAAGAATACTTGAATTCTGGCGCACTTTACTAAGCGGAATTACTTCAAATCCCACTTTCAGCATATCATTCGCTTGATCTTCATCAAGCTTGCGATATTCCTCATATTTGCTTAAGTCGCTTGGAGAATCAAGTTTGCGCCGATGATTATCAAGTGTATATCCATCACTTTTGACATCGAAATACCAAAAACTTTTTTTCCTCACCGAAGATTTAACTTTTTGATTTACTTTTGTTGCATAGATAATATCTGTTTTTACTCCGGTATAGGGAAGAAAAACACCCTGGGGTAGTGAAATAATGCTTTGCAACTGGCAGTGATCCAGCAAGTATTCCCGCGTTTTTGTTAAATCCTTACGGAACAAAAAACCTTCAGGAACAACCAACGCCATGCGCCCGTTAGGCGCAGCGCTATTGATTGCTTTCATACAATGCTGCACACAAATGCTGTCACCGTTTGTACTCGGCAAATCATAAAGGCTCCCATACTTCGTTTTTTGAGAATATGGCATATTAGCAAGGACAATGTCAAAGCCTCTATGATGGACTTTCCCTCTTTCATCTATGTAGGTTTCTGTACCATCAACAGGATTTGCAAGACTATCCTTCATCTCAATATTACTATGTCCATCGCCTGCAAGGATCATATTCATCTTGGTGATACGTGCTGTATTCGTTATCTCATTACCGTACACAGTGTTTTCACGTAGCAACGCCAAGTTAGCATCGGTTCTAGCCATATTATTATAAATATAGCGAAATGACTCGATTAAAAAGCCGCCTGTTCCACAGAACGGATCATAAATTTTTTCACCGATTTGGGGATTTACCAACCGCACCATAGTTTTTACAATATGACGCGGTGTAAAATACTCGCCTAAATCGTTTTTTGTGGAAGTAGAAGCCTTTAAAAAATATTCAAAAGCATCGCCTTTCACATCACTGTCAACATCGGTAAGCATGAGGGGATCAAGCTTATCCATAATATCCTTGAGAATACCGTTATCTTTAATTTGTAATGGTGTAAATATATCCGTTTCATATAGAGCATTTAGCTTATCATAAACAGTTTTATTGATATATTCAATGCGAGTAGATGCTGGAATGCCTTTAATAGCATCCCAACTACATGCCATATCAAATTTTGTCGGTTCACCGCGCTCTTTTTTTGCTTGTTCACTTTCACTGATAAGTTTTAGAAAAAGAATGTTTGCAAATTCTCCGAAGCGTTCAATACCAGCACGTAAGCCCTCACCACGCAGCATATTGTTCGCTTCGTCAAAGATACGGATAAGTTCCTTGCGGTCATACTGGACTTTCGGACTGACAGTATTAACTTCATAAGAGGTTAAATAGCGTAGCGCCAGCGCCTCGCGGATAAATTCGTCAATCTCCTCACCGTTCAAAACAGGAGGACGATTTGCACCCGTATGGAAAGCTTTGCAAAACACACCATCTGTTGCAAAGACTAATGGTGCATCAATTGCCCGCGCATAACCAATTCCCTGCTCCAGGGCTTCATCTATGCGTGAGCCTTTCTTCTTCGCTTCGATTACAATGAGTGGTTTTTCGCTTTCTTTAGAGTACAAAACGTAATCCGGACGCTTGCCACCCAGCTTCTTACGTTCCAACTCGGTCTTGGGCTGTTCAAAAAATACATTCTTATCTTTTCCCTTGAACTTCCACCCGAGATTTTCGAGGCTTCGATCAATGAGTACTCTGGTTTCTGCCTCCAAAGGCGTCGTGTTCATATTCATGCTTGTGCCCCCATTTCACTCATTGTATTAAGCTCGTCTTTCGCCTTTGATGTTAAAGAGTACTTTCCTCTTGCACTATACTGTACTATATAGCCCGCGTTCTTTAATTCTTTAATGATTGCATTGACTTTTGGCTTGGTAAAATTGAGAATATCTGCAATTTCCTGCTGCGAAAGCTTTACAATCATCTCGCCATTTACAGAAATCTGCCGTGCGTCCATACATTTTAGGACCCTATATTTGTCATTAAGAAAAAAGTCAGACATAACATCGCCCTTTCAAACCATTATGGTAAAAAAATCTTACCATAATGGTTGCGGCTTGTCAATAAATGAAACTGGTGTTGCGCATTAAAATTCTTCAACGGGCAGCTTAATTATCAAAAACTGTGTTCGTAGTTACAGTTCTCAGATACCCCACTAACTCATCATTCAAAATCAACTCGGCATAGGCCAGTGGATCGTTGTGGAGTAGCCAGTCCAGTTCCGACCGCTGGTACATACTGTTTGCTACCTCATTCTCCACAGCGGTGCAGTCTATAGAAAGCAGCATCCCATCCTCCAGAGACAGCTCCACGCAGATGGTGTCTAGGTTAAACTCACAGGACAAAATCTTTCTCATAGTTGTTACCTCCCAACCTTCGAATTTCGGTTAGTTTGCCGCAACGGCACAAGGGTCGTTTCGGTTGCTTTAGTTACCGGCAAGCAATGCGTGTGGATAGCCACACACAAATCCGGCAAGCAATGCGCGTGTTAATACACACGCACATTTCCTACCGTCTGCTTGTTGAGGGCAGCGCCCCCAAGCCCCCTTGAACACAGAATTTCATTCTGTGGCTGCGCGTTCTACGAACGCTTTGAAAGGGTACGCCCAAGCGCCGTCCCCTTTAAGATGCCATGGAACAAATCGTTCCACCCTTACTGCCTTATGGCTGCTGCGAAACACAGTAGCCCTCTCTATATGTGTTGGCAAAATGCCTACCTTTACTCCACACCCTGTGCCTCGTTTCAAGACATGAGGGCTACTCCTTAATGTTTACATGGTACGCCCTAAAATAGGGCTCACCTGGAAAGATGGGGTGGCGAAACACCACCTCACATTTTCTTTTCCGCAACGGTGGCGACGGTCGCAACGGTGCAGGGAGTACCCCTCAAAACACCGTCGCGACCGTTGCAAGCGTCGCGCTTTACTTGATTACTTCAACCATAGGTGCTTCTATCACCATGTAGGTCAAACGGATACGCCGTCCAGCGTGCTTGGTTTTGTTTTCGTACTTCACCTGATGTTCTTCCAGCAGACGGCTGGCGTTCACATTCAAATGCTTGGTAAGGCGGTTCACTGCCATATCCAACTGAAGGGCTTCGGCAAGCTCTGTGGGGCTGCCTTCCCATTCACGGTTCTCGTCAGATACAATCTTTGCTACCACTTCCAGCACCGGGTCCGGAGGTTGCTTCCAAAGCTCATTCTCTGCATGGTCGAGTAACCATACCAAACGCTCCTGATCTTTACTTAAATACAGCCGCTGATCCGGCTGATCTCGTCCGCTAATTTCCAGTGTGGCCTTTCCGTCGGTTCGTTTTTCTTTCTGCATAATGAGCGCCCCATCTGCACAGCCCGACAGTCCAGTGGTGCCGGAAATCTTCTCAAAGCTATCTCCCGCAGGCTGCTTTCTCGTGTGGTGTACAATCAGGATGCAAACTCCATGTCGGTCTGCAAATTGTTTCAGTCTTCCAATCACTTCATAGTCGCTGGAATAACTGTAGTTATCGCTCACCATCTCCCGGACTTTTTGGAGGGTATCCACGATAATCAATTTGGTGTCACTGTGTTCCCGAACAAACTTTTCAAGTTGTTCATCCAGACCGCTGCCGATTATCTTGGCACTGGTAGCAAAGTGGAGAAAGCTTGTCCCCTCCACACCGAACATACGGAACATCCTGCGCTGCAAACGGCTTTCGTCATCTTCCAGCGCAAGATAGAGGACTGTTCCTTGATGAACCTTGTAGCCCCACAAATCCTGCCCGGTGCTGACATGGTGGGCGATCTGCGCCACCAGAAAAGATTTGCCGGTTTTGGGCGCTCCGGCAAGGATATATGCTCCAGTATAGAGCAGGTTTTCAATCACCGCGGACTTTACCTCAAACACATTGTCCATCAGCTCGTCCAGGGTTACAGTATGCAGGTAAGCCGGGTCGCTCATGCGCTGTATCCTACGGTACATTTCCTCCAGGCTTTCCTGAGGATTTATAACTTCATCGTTGATTTCTTCCTTGGAAGTGGTTATACTAATGTCAGAGTTTTTAGAGATTGACTGCCCATCGTCTGCGCCAACAGATGAGTCCTGGGTGGTCATTTTCTTTTTTTCATCGATCATAGGCAATATCCTCCTGCATTCCTTTCATAATGGTTGTGATCATCTGAATGGTGTCCAACAGTTCTTCATTTACTCCTTGCCCGGCTTCAATCCGGCGCAGCTCGTCCAGCACAGCAGCCAGCTGATCTCGCAGTGCCTTATAGACTCTCGGATTGCCCTGAACCACCACATCCCGACAGAGCAGCCGACGGATGATATAATCCTGCTTGGTCAGTCCGGTGAGCTTGACTGCTGTTTCAATCTGGGCATCCTCCTCAGGGGAGACCCGGAAAGATACGGCCTTGTTTCTCCAACGGTTGTGCTTGTCCAAATTCTTTGCTGACATTTTTAATTGCCCCTTTCCATATTTAATTTATCTGCCATTTCCGTTTGCTTGGACGGAAACAGGTGCGCATAATTGTAAGTGATGTCGATGCTCTCATGACCCACCCGATCTGCGATAGCTGTGGCGGAGAACCCCATGTCGATGAGAAGCGAAACCGCGCTGTGACGAATATCATGGATTCTGATGCGCGGCACTCCGGCTTCTTTGGAACCCCGATCCATCTCCCTGTGGAGATAACTCTTGGTGACGGTGAACATTCGGTCATCTGCTCCAATGCCGTAGAGCATTTTGAGGTAATCCCGAATTTCCTCTGCCAGAAACTGCGGCATAGTGATGACCCGATTGCTCTTTTCCGTCTTTGGAGTGGTAATCAGATCCTGGCCATTCAGCCGCTGATAGGATTTGTTGATGGCAACGGTGCGCTTCTCAAAGTCAAAATCTGCCGGGGTCAGAGCCAGAAGTTCTCCCTCTCGGATGCCACACCAGTACAGCATCTCAAAAGCATAGAAGGACAGCGGCTTGTCCATCATCACCTCCGCAAATTTCAAGTACTGCTCCTTAGTCCAGAACATCATCTCTCGGTTTTTCTTTTTTCCCATGCTGCCTGCCTTTTTACAAGGGTTATCCCGGAGATTGTAATACCGTACTGCGTGGTTGAAGATGGCGCTGAGCTGATTGTGAACCGTCTTAAGGTACACAGGCGAATAGGATTGCTCCTTTTCATCCTTATGGTTCAGCATCTCGTTCTGCCAGGTGATAATCTGCTGGGAGGTGATGTTACACATCTTCAGCTTGCCGAAGTAGGGGAGCAGCTTGGTGCGGATAATGTGCTCCTTTGTGGCCCAAGTGTTTTCCTTGAGCCGGGTCTTCATATCCGCTGTGTAAAGTTCCACAAAGCTTTTGAAGTTCATATCCAGGTCGGCACTGGTTTTATGAACCTGTTCACGCTCCCATGCCTGCGCCTCTCGCTTGGTCTTGAAGCCTCTCTTTTGGGTCTGCTTCCGCTCACCATTCCAATCGGTATAGCGATAAACTGCCCGCCAGGTGCCGGTTTTTTCTTCCTTGTAAACTGCCATTATGATTCCTCCTTTACTGTTTTGGTATAGTAATACTTCTCCCTGAAAAATTCCCGATTGACACGGCCGGAGATGGTCAGATATCCTTTCTCCTGCAACTCTTCATTAAGCCCATGGATTACCTTGTAGGCGTGAGATTTGGAGATGCCCAATTCCTGAGCAACTTCGTCTGCTCGCATAAAACTCTGTTTCTGCATAAATAAAATACCTTCCTTTCATTGTTGATTGTTTCTGTCTGCCAATTTTGTTTTTCATAAAGACCTCCTCACTCTCTACTGCCACTTTTTTCAGAGTTTGCACCCAAGAATTTTGAAGAAATTTTCTTCAGCTATCATAACTAAGCAAATATGCTTTGCTTATTGCCATTATACTAAGCATAATAGCTTATGTCAATCGGCGTACGCAAAATAAATTAAATAAAATTGTTTAGTATTCTCTTGACTTTCCTAAGCATTTCTGCTACGCTTTTTGTAAAGACAACCAAGGATTGGAGTTGATGATATGGCGATTGGTGAACGGATTCACTTTTTCCGTCTCCTGCGGGGGATGACACAAAAATATCTCGGTATGGCGCTGGGCTTCCCGGAGAAGTCTGCTGATGTGCGCCTTGCACAGTACGAAACAGGATCAAGAACCCCAAAAGCAGACCTGACCGCCGCCTTGGCTGAGGTGCTGGATGTCTCGCCCCATGCACTTTCTGTCCCGGACATAGACTCCTATGTGGGTCTCATGCACACTCTGTTTACCCTTGAGGACAACTACGGGCTGAAAGTCAGTGAGCTGGATGGAGAGATCTGCTTGAAAGTCGATGTACGAAAGAACAAGGACGCTGCCCGGCTGCACGAAATGCTCTGCTCTTGGCAGCAGGCCGCTGCCATGTTGGAGGCAGGTGAGATTTCCAAAGAAGACTATGACAAGTGGCGCTACCACTACCCGGAGTTTGACAAGGCTCAGAACTATGTGAAGGTGCCGCCCCAAGACCTCTTTTGACCCTCTCACTTGTAGCCACGGGAGAGGTCGTTTGTTGCACAAAATAATAATAAAAACAAAAAGAGAGCTAACTGACTAATCAAAATCAGTTAGCTCTCTTTTTATGAATAATGAAAAAATGTTGCCAAATCGTTGCCACGAAGGGCTTTAGCCCCTCAAAAACCCAGTAATATCAGGCTTTTTCAGACCTCTGAAATTATTCAAACTCGACAAAGCCTAATCAATTTTGTTTAGAGATTATTCTCTGTCATATTCGTGGTGCTCTTGATTATTTGATGTATCCATATTATCCTGCCTATATGGGCTAATGTTATCAGTTTGTTATCAGGATTGATAACACTTGCCTTCCTTAGCACGGAGCAATATCATCTCGTCCAAAAATATTGTAGCAGATTTCAAGTTATATTGCAATAAAATTTCAAATTTTAATTTCACAATATCTTATATCTGTGTTCTAAAAATTGTTGATATTGGGACGCTTCTATGGTATAATATTTTCCGAACACAGTATCAATAAGCTGTGGCTTGAAAGTTGGTGAACAAGTGGACAAAAAGGAAACCATTAAAAACATAATAAATAACAACGACGGCATTGCAAAAACCGCTGATTTTGTCTCCGAAGGGCTTTCCAACTATGATGTAGCCAACCTATGCAAAGAGGGATATATCGAGCGTGTCAGACATGGCTATTACCAGCTCGCTGAGCAGGAAGATATAAAGGAAGAACAGGTACTTGCCTCTCTCCTTCCCGAAAGCGTCGTATGTGTGGAATCGGCGCTGTTTTATTATGGTTACAGCGACTTTTCGCCCCGGCAATGGTCAATTGCCGTCCCCCGCACCTTCTCACGGACAAGGCTGCATATAGATTCTTTGGCGACAAAGGTGTATTTTGTACAGCCTACCTTGTTTGAAATCGGAAAAATAAGTGGGGATTTTAATGGAGTGCAGCTTGCTGTTTATGATCGGGAACGCACCATTTGCGACTGTTTCAAATACCGCACAAAGCTGGACAACGAAATGTTTAATAAGGCGCTCAATGCCTATGCTACCGATAAAAAGAAGAATCTGAGCAATCTTTCAAGTTACGCAAAGAAAATGCGGGTTTATAAAAAATTGATGGATGTGATGGAGGTGCTGCTTAATGGCTGATATTGCTGCTTCCGTGCTTGCACGGCTGAAAAATAAAGCTGCTGAAAGCGGCAGGAGTTATCAGCTCTGCTTGCAGCTTTTTTGTCAGGAAGAATTTCTCCGCCGTTTGGAGAAATCCAAATATGCTGAAAATCTTGTGTTGAAAGGCGGGCTGTTTCTTTATTCCTTGACTGACTTTGACAGTCGAGTAACGGTGGATGTGGACTTTTTACTTCGGCAGATACCAAACACGCCGGAGCAATTAAAGTCTCTTCTGGAAGAAATCATAACAGTCCCTACCGGCAATGATTTTGTAACCTTTGAGATTAAGGATGTTGCACCTATTGCCGTCGCTAAAAAGTATGCGGGAATTGGCGCCTCTATCGTTGCCCGTATCAAAAACACAAGAACGCCATTTAGCATTGACTTCGGTGTTGGAGATGTCATTGTTCCGAAACAGGAAAAGCGCCAGATACCAACGCAGCTTCCGGAGTTTGAATCACCAACGGTAAATACCTACTCAGTTGAAACCACCGTTGCGGAAAAACTCGACGCTATTTTGAGCCTGATGGAGTTTTCCAGCCGAATGAAAGATTATTACGACATTTACTATCTTGCCAATAAATTTGATTTTGACGGCAAGGTGCTCACCGAAGCGCTGAATAAAACTTTTGAAAATCGTGGACACGCTTTTACGATTGAACAGTTTGAACAGGTTATGAGCTTTGCAGACGATTCAGCTATGCAGAAAAAGTGGAAAGCATTCTGTCGGAAGATTGATACGAAAACTGATGATTTCGGCACAGTGCTTAGAACAATTAAGGTGTTTTTGACAGAACCGTTTACAGCGGCGGTCAAAAGTAACGAGTTTACTGAAAAATGGTCTGCCGCTGATGGCGAGTGGATATGATAGAGTGAATATTATTATGAGTTAATTATGCAGAGAAATATTTTGCAGACAAAGCTGATGGGAAAACAATCGGAGGAATATAAATGAAATACGAACTAAATGGTATCAGTTTGCCCTTCGGCGGCATTTCTTGGAATAAAACCAAATCTAAAAAAGATATATTTTCCTTTTTACTGATTTATCTCGAATCAAAAAGAATACTGATAAATCCCATTGAGATGGAAAAGAAAGAATGGTGTATGGAGTCGGTTTTAGAAATAAAAAAGCAGCTTGTTGCGATTACTGAAAAGGCCGATTTTAAGAAAGATGATCTTGCTATTATTCGCAATATGATCGAAGCTTGTAATCAATATTTGGATGCAGTTTCAAAAATGGACCTTCCTTTCATTATATATAAAAGTCAAGAATCTAAAGGAATGTGGTCAGATTTAAACTTTGATAATGCAATGAAACGGTTTAGAAAATCATTTAAAAATGAAATTGGCGCTATTGAAAAGCGTTACCGTCTTTCCTTTAATAAAACAATACCTGATGAGTTTTAGGAGAATAAAATGAGTACAAATATATCAAAACAAAAGCGTGAGGACTTGCTGAATAAAATAAAAGAAATCCGAACCTTTATTTCTGCTGCACCGCAGGATGAGAATACAGGTAATCTGCTTTCCTATCTTTCCGACCTTGAAAAAGATGTGAATGGTAAGAAATATGGTCTTGTGTTTGAGGAGCATCGTGAGGAAATCGACGAAGTACTGGATACCCATACGCCGGTACTGACGGAAGATAAAGACTTGTTCATTGATAATGGTGGACAGATGAATTTTCTCATTGAGGGAGACAATCTTGCTTCTCTTAAATTGCTTGAAAAGACGCACAAAGGGAAAATTGACCTTATTTACATAGATCCACCATATAATACGGGAAATAAAGATTTCATTTACGATGACGCTTTTGTAGATAAAAACGATACATTTTCTCATTCTAAATGGACTTCTTTCATAAACCAAAGGCTTTATATAGCACGAAAACTTTTGAGTGATAATGGTGCGATTTTTATTTCCGTAGATGATAATGAAGAGGCTGCACTTAAGCTCTTATGTGACACCATTTTTGGTGAAAATTGCTTTATTGCTAACATTTCTTGGCAAAGAACATATTCCATCCGTAATGACTCAAAAGGAATTCCATTAGAAGTAGAACACATTTTAGTATATAGCAAAAAAAAGACATGGCAACCAAGTAAACTACCACGCACAGAAAAAATGGATGCTTCTTATAAAAATCCTGATGGTGACCGTTGTAAGTGGATGAGTGGCTCTCCTATTGCCTCCGATGCAAAAACTCACCAAGGTATGGTTTACGCTATTCAACATCCCCTGACTGGCAAACTTCTTTATCCTAACAATACTGCACATTGGCGTTATAGCCAAGAGCAGATGTTGGAATACATGAACGGTTGGTGCGAATATAAACTTGAAGATTTGCACGATGATGAAAAGCGAGCTGAAATTTGCGGTGTAGCTACTTCAGATGTTAAAAAAAATGTTAAGGCCATAGTATTGGCGAAATCTTTCGAGGAATCATATCCAATAGCCAAAGCTGTGTATGATAGCGGTCCTTGGCCACGCTTTTATTTTACAAGCGCTGGTAAAGGTGGTATTCGTAGAAAAGTATATGCAGACTCTGTTGGTGGAAGGATAGCTACAAATTATTGGATGTATGACGAAGTTGGTCATACCGATGAAGCAAAAAAGGAATTAAAAGCAATATTTGAGGGTATCATTCCTTTTGACACACCTAAACCTATTCGTTTGCTTGAGCGTATCATTCAGATAGGTTCAAACAACAAGGGTATCGTTCTTGACTTTTTTGCTGGTAGCGGCTCAACAGGACATGCTGTTATGAATTTCAATGCTAACAACAAAGACAGCAACCGCAAATTTATTCTCTGTACCAATAACGAAAATAATATTTGCCGTGATGTTACATATGAGCGCATCAAGCGTGTGATTGACAAGGAGGGATACGCCGCCAGCCTGAAATATTACAAGGTGGAGTACGCTCCCATTTCCGAGCGTCTGTATTACGAATATGCGGACGAATTGTTAAAGCATATCCGTGAACTTGTTGAGCTTGAAAACGGCGTGAATTTCACGGGTAATGCAGAAATTGCTATCGTGCTGACCGAAGAAGAACTTGACGATTTTATTTCTCAACTTGAAAACAATACAAAATGCCAGAAATTATACTTAGGGCACGATATTTTGATGGATGCCCAGCAAGCACAAGCTATAAAAGATAGGAAGATAACAGTAAATATCATTCCTGACTACTATTACAAAGAATTGGAGGGCTAAAAAATGGATATTACCCTTGCGAATTTTCAGATAAAAGCTATCGCCGATTTAACTGAAGCGATGGAACAGTCGAATAGAGATATTATTCTCAAAAGCTGTACGGGAAGCGGAAAGACCATTATACTCACTCATTTTATGGATGAGTATTTAAAAAGTAATCATAAAACGGTGTTTATTTGGCTTACTCCCGGCAAAGGCAACCTTGAGGAACAAAGTAAAGAGAAAATGGATCGATATATACACGGAAGTCAAACAAAATTGCTTCCAGATATTATGACTGCTGGTTTTGAAGAAAACGACGCTTGCTTTATTAACTGGGAAAAGCTGACCAAGAAAGGCAATAACGCATTAAAAGACAGCGAACGCACAAACTTTATCGAACACATACGCAATGCTCTTGATAACGGGCTGTGCTTTAAAATTATTGTTGATGAGTCCCATCAAAACGATACAATCAAAGCGGATGATATTATTGAGCTGTTTCATTCAGATAAAATAATCCGCTGTTCTGCTACGCCTAAAAATTATAAGAATGCCATTTTAATCGATATTCCCGAAGAAGATGTTATTGCGGAAGGTCTAATAAAGAAGCTGCTCATCATCAACGAAAACTTTGAGCAACATATCAGCGTTGATGATCAAATTACATATTTGCTTGATAAAGCGATCGCCAAGCAGAGGGAATTGCACTCAGAGTATTTAAATCGAAATGCTGAAATCAATCCCCTTATAATTGTGCAAATTCCGAACAAGTCAGATGCCCTTCTTGACAGAGTCGAGGAATATTTTGAAAGTAAGGGAATCACCTACGAAAATAATCTGCTTGCGGTATGGCTATCAGAAAAAAAACAGAATCTTGAAGGTATCGAAGAGCCTAATGCTACACCAATTGCAGTTATAATCAAACAGGCTGTGGCTACCGGTTGGGATTGTCCTCGAGCACAGATTCTTGTTAAACTGCGCGATAACATGAGCGAGGTCTTTGAAATTCAAACCATTGGGCGAATCCGCCGTATGCCCGAAGCAAAGCATTATGGAAGCGACCTGCTTGATAGCTGTTATCTGTACACATTGGATGAGAAATTCACAGAAAGTGTAAAACTAAGCTTAGGCAAAGGAGCTCTTGACGCTTACAAAGTGTTCCTTAAACCTGAATATCGTTCTTTCGAGATCATCAGTGAATATAAAACCGATGTGCCATATCCCCGTGATGCCAAATTGTCACTGAAGGTGATTTATAAATACTTTGAAAAACAATACCATATCACAAAAGATACTTCTAAAAACAAAGCCCTATTAGAGGCTCATGGTTATTCATTTTCAGAGGATATTATCGATTATACTAAGTCTGGTTCGGTGAGTACTTTATCAAAAGAGAATATCGCTGAATTAAATGATATTTCTATCCATGAGTCTTTGAACACACATAAGCACGGAAAAGAATACCATCATTGTGTTGCCGAAATCGGTTATAAAGTAAATCTGGACTACAACAACATAAATACCATCATGCGTAAACTTTTTCTTGATGGATTGCGCTGTGAAACAAAGATTCTCAAAATCGGGACAAGAGAACTATACGCTTTTATCATCAACAACAAACACTTATTGGTTGATGATGTGAGAGACGCTATGGCAGATGAGTCGCTCCAGCTGTCTTTAGCAATACCCAAAACAACTGAGAAGCCAATTGGTTTTCCATTGGAAATGATTTTTACCTATGACGGAACTGCAAAGTCACAAATCGAATACTCAAAGAATGTATACAAGGGATATCTATCTTCTGCTGAAAATCGTTCTTTACCCGAAAAACTTTTTGAACGCTATTGTGAAAACAGTCCTAATATTCGATGGTTTTACAAAAACGGAGATAAAGGGATCGAGTATTTTTCTATTGTGTATACCGATAATTTTGGGAAGCAAAAGTCATTCTACCCAGATTATATTGTCGGCGCTTCAGATGGTAGCATATGGGTAATAGAAACAAAAGGCGGTTTTACTAAAACGGGTAACAGTGAGGATATTGATAAGTATACTGCCAAAAAGTTTGGAGTTTTAAAATCTTACACCGAAAAATATAAGCTGCTTGGTGGCATTGTTCGACAGGATAAGCAAAGTGGAGAACTTTGCATTTGTACAGAAACATATTCTGACGATATAAAAAGTGACAGTTGGAAACTGCTATCTGATATCTTATAAGGGAGGCGAGATAGAAAATGAGTAGTCAAGAACCAAGGAAAAATGTTCCGATTTACTTTTATTATCTTACAATCTCAAAGCAAAAGGATAGTAACGATTCATCCCTTTACGATATGCAACAAATAGTTGATTCGTTTTCAAAATTATTACCATACATTACCGCAAAAAATCTAACCGATAGGAAGAAAGACATCACAAGCTCGGAAAAGGTTGTATGGCTTGATTCATTTGAGGATTTGAAAAATGGAAACTACAATATTATTTTTAAGTCCGCAAAATACAATCATGTTCGAAATGAAATAGATACCGAAACAATGACTGAACTGGGTACCCGCAAGCGTCAGCAAGATGGCGATGAAGAAAAGACACATTTGTGTATTCGTTATAACACCGGTGAGTATCGCTTTCTTGCGGTTTATGAAAGTAATCATTATGGCATAACATTAAACTGTATCGTTGACTATTTAAACACTCAATTCATTAACTACAACGAAGATACTGACGACAAATATCATTACTCAATATCATATGAGATCATGCCAGGAGAGGATTTTCTTTCATCGATTAAAAAGGCGAAAACTATGTCCGTGTTGAAACTGGTAGTCAGCAAAGAAGATATCAAGGATGATTTTATGATGTTTGCTGGAAGAAATGATATTGCTGATGAAGTTGAAATATGTCTTAAACGCCCCAAAGGTGCTAAAAGATTTCCTGATAATCTGATACAAGCCTATTTTGATAATTCTCGAAACAAGGCAACAGGAAAAATCAAGAAAATCACTATCAAAGGGACAAATGCATCTGGGCAATTTGAAGTTGATACTGAACTTATGAAAATGAAACATTATTTATCAGTCGCAGCTGAAGCAATAACTAACGAAGTAAACAGCTCAGATTTCTTTGGAAAAGCGCAAGAATTTATAGAAGGAACGAGGAATAGGACATGAAAAATATAATTTTTGTTCCAATCAAAGATTATTTTATCTCAAGAAAAAAGGTCTTTATTAAATTCCTTATTCCAATACTAATCGCTTTGATTGCATTATTATTATCTATGTTTTTCAATATAGGTAATTCGGAAAAAGTTATATCAACCTTTTCTGGGTTTATAGATACACAGATAAATATCGTGGCAATTCTTATTTCTTTTTCTGTAGCAATTATTACGATTTTAGTATCTGCAGACAACAAGAATATACAATGCTTAAAGGAAACTGAGTCGAATAAAAAGCAATATAAGCCCGTTAATGGAAAGCAATTATCCTTATTTCAGATTTTGCTTTCCAACATAGCTTATAATGCTATTATTGAGATTATATATTTAGTAGGGCTTATTACACTTTCTCTCGTGCAGAATTTTTTGCCGATTATAACATTGAAATACATTACGGCCATTTGTATCTTTATTATCTTGCATATATTATTTGTATTGCTTGAATCGGTAGCACAAATGTATCTTACTTTTTGGGCAAATAAAAAATAACTAATGAAGGCAAGGGGTATTATTCTCCCTGCCTTCATTTCCATTAAGTATAAATTAGTTCATCGTTCACAATCTCCATCGCCCTGCTGCGAATGTTGTTCTTCCTACAAACCCATTCCATCTGATTTTCCGCTTTTAACTGTTCGGTCACGCCCTCACGATTTGCTATCTGCTCTATTAGCCGAAGAAACATATCTTCCGCCTGCTTGTCAATATCCGCAAGATAGCTGTTCAACTTGCCGCTTGTAAGCAGGTTGGTGTAAAGCACCTTGCGGTGCTGTTTGAGATAGCGCAGATGCCGCTGTCCCCATACTCCAATAGGCTTATTTTCTTTTTCGGTGGGTAAGGACAGGCAGGGGAAAAGATAATCTCCCTGCCGTACATAATTGCCGCCCAGTTCTGCAAAAATTGTCTTTGCCATTTTGTTTATCTCCTGAAAATTGATTTATCTTGAGCGTGTATGATCACGCTTTTGACCTTTGAGATTTTTCGCCTGTTCAAGCAAGCTGTCTATCTGTTTGTGCCCAAATACTCTGCGAAGCAGTGAATAGTTTTTGTTTTCAGCCCTCAACCTCGTGTTTTCTTCGGTAAGTTTACCGTTGATTTTTGAGAGCTTCTCGTTTTCCCGATACAGATTTGCGTTTGTGACATTCAACCTGTTATAGCTGTCTATCGCTTTGAAATACCGTGCGAATAAGGTTTTGATCAGCGATTTCAATTTGGCTATAAGCGGCTCAACAAACTTTGCCTTATAGCTTCTTGCCGACATCATTGCAGATGGCTCGGGGAGCTGATATTCAGGCTCGTTCATGATACTTTCATCAAGTTTCTGCAATGCTCTTTCTCCGTTATCAAAGTTTTCGATACGGTCAGACATCACACGAAACTCATCTTTTTTCTCGGCGAGTTTATTTTTAAGAGCGTTGATTTCCTTCTCCCGTTCCTGCTTTTTGTAGTCCAGAACAGAGAGATGTTTTTCGTGCGTACCCTTGTGTTCCCACTCGATTCCGTGGCGTTCCATCACGGCGGCAAGCTGTTCTTTTTCGGATTGTACCCATTGATTCCATTCGGTATCTCCACGGCTTCCGCCCTTAAATCCCTGCGCCGCAAGCGCCTGTTTCAGCGACACCCTTGTATCCAGTCCACGCTTGCTGCCAGTGGTAAAGGGAACAAAATCAATGTGCAGATGGGGCGTTGCCTCGTCCATATGCAGATGTGCTGAGAACACTTTTAATCGAGGATTGCGCTCCTGAAATCCACGATAGTATTCATCTAAAATCTGTCGGGCGAGCTTTCCGTTTTCGCTTTCGGCGCTCATATTTTCCTTGTCGCCTATCTGCAAAATCAATTCGTGAAACGGTTTTTCCTGTTTGGAACTGCGGATTTTTTCATAGTAGTTTTCTATTTTTCTGTCAGCTCTCGTCTGCCTGTCATTGTATCTTTTCAGCGCTTCATCGAATAGTTCGTGATAGACTTTTTTGATGTTTTCATTGCAGTAGTCGATGTTCAGATGTCTTCGATTACCGTCCACATTTTCCGCTTTGAATTTGCGGCTGTTGTGGTTGACTGAGCCTTTTCCGACCATTGCGCTGATCGTTCTTTGCATAAGTTACACCTCCTGTCTCTTAACAATCGTGCTTCCTCGGTTCTGTTACTCTTGCCAAGAGTAACGCAAAAGCACTTTTGACAGGCAAGCCTATCAAAAATGCAACCTGCAAGCAGGTTTTGCGCTCTCCGAGGGGCAAAGAACACCTTTGAAAAGGTGCTCTCTGCACTCTCCACCAAACTTCATCACTTCCCGAAAAAGGAACATTGCAAGGTTGCAGGTGTGCCTGTCTTTGCAATGTTGCAACCTTGAAAAACCTCATTCTGTTTTTTCGGGAAACTGCCAGTACCAATGACTGCCCTCTTTAACCGATTAGATATTCAGCGATTTCTTTGCTTCATCCAGCACACGCTTTGAAATACCTATTGCCTGTGCTTTCTTTACCAATTCTTTCTGCGGGTATCTCCCCTTTGAAAGATATTCGAGTATTAAGTTTTCAGCCTGTTCGGATTTCTTTTCTCTCGGAATCCCGCTGAGTAAATCGTCCACTGATATATCGTAATGACCAAGCCAACGAAATCCGTTTTCCTTGTCCAGCTCAAAAGCGATTGCTTCCCCTTCAGGAGCAAGGGAGGACTTATCCTGCACCATCACTCTGACCTGCGGATTGTCTTTGATTCTGCCGGCAATCAGAACGCTTCTTGCCGAAGCCTGAAAATCAATCGAGCCAAGCCCACGGTAAGACGACTTGTTCCCGCTGCCCTTATTCATATGACCGACCAACAGAATAGCGCAGTCATATTTTTCTGCGATTCGTCCAAGCTGTGCCATCACATTGCGGACTTCATTTGCGTTGTTCATATTGATATTCGCACCGACATATGCCTGTATCGGATCAAGGATTACCACCCTTGCACCGACTTCTATGATTGCCTTTTCAATGCGCTCGTCCAGCATACTGAGTGCGGCTTCCGATTCATCTATGACTTTGATTTGCGTACAGTCTGCCTCAGCCGCTTCCAATCTCGGCTTGATGGTATCTTCCAGTCCGTCCTCGGCAGTTTGATAGATAATCTTAACAGGCTCACGCTCGGTATTGTCATAGGGCAGCGCCTCTCCTTTTGAGAAAAGCGCCGCCAGTCTTAACGCCAAAGTTGTTTTGCCCTCGCCGGGATCGCCCTGAATGATTGTGATTTTCCCATATGGGATATACGGATAGCAGAGCCAATTTACTTCCTTGCTCTGTACTTCTTCCATACTGATAATTTTCAGTTCAGCCATTTATGCCACCGCCTTTCAGAAGAAAAGCATTGATATTTCCGTTTTGATTGGTTATACTGTAATTAGTTACATGGAGTGACTGCCTATCATCTGCGCCAACAGGTGATTTTCGGGCGGTCATTTCTTTTTGCTTATTCATTTTGTTCCTCTCCTTTCAAGCCGCCGAGAATGACGGAAATCAGTTCAATGACATTGAGCAGTTCTTCGTCCACGCCGTTTCCAGTTTCAATCCTTTGCAGCTCCGCAAGGACGGCGGCAAGCTCCTGTTTCAGAGCCTTATACACTCTCGGATTGCCCTGCACCACCACATCCTGATTGAGACAGCGGCGGTAGCAGTATTCCTGCTTCGGCAATCCCGATAAGGCAACCGCCTTGTTAATGCGTTCATTTTCTTCGGGCGATACCCGAAATCCCACCGTGATATTTCTCCAACGGTTTTTGTTGTCTCTGTTCTTAGTTGACATTTTCAAAATCTCCTTTCCCTAAATCGTCTAATCGCTCCGCCATTTCCGTCTGTTTGGACGGGAACAGGTGAGCGTACTGATAAGTGATTTCAATGCTCTCGTGTCCTACACGATCGGCAATCGCCACTGCTGAAAATCCCATATCGATCAGCAAACTTATGTGACTATGCCGTAAGTCATGAATGCGGATACGCTTCACGCCTGCGGCTTTCGCCCCTCTGTCCATCTCGTGATGAAGATAGCTTTTCGTTACCGTAAAGATACGGTCTTTCTTTTTGAGTCCGTAGAGCATACCGAGATATTCCTGCATTTCCTCGCAGAGAAAATGCGGCATTTTAATGGTGCGGTTGCTTTTCTTTGTTTTCGGCGTAGTAATTACATCTTCCCCGTGCAGACGCTGATAGGACTTATTGATTGTGACCGTTTCCTTGTCAAAGTCAAAGTCCGCAGGAGTCAGCGCCAGCAGCTCTCCCTCACGGATACCGCACCAGTAAAGCATTTCAAATGCATAAAAAGAAACCGGCTTGTCCATTATCTCAAAGGCAAACTTCTTGTATTCCTCTTTCGTCCAGAACAGCATTTCTCTGTGTTCCTCGCTGCCCATATTTCCCACCTTTGCGGCGGGATTGGAGCGCAGCTCGTAGTAGCGCACCGCGTGGTTAAAGATAGCGGAAAGCTGATTGTGCAGCGTCTTCAGATAAGTCTGTGAGTACTGTTTTTTCTTCTCGTCACGGTAGGCAAGCATTTCATTCTGCCAAGTGATGATTTCTTTTGTAGAAATCTCGCTGATTTTCAGCTTACCGAAAAAGGGCAGTATCTTCGTGCGGATAATATGCTCCTTTGTCAGCCAGGTGTTTTCCTTCAGACGGTTTTTCACATCTCGGATATACAGCTCCGTAAAAGCCTCAAAGCTCATATCAAGATCAGAGGAATTCTGTAGCTGGAACATCCGCTCCCATTCCTGCGCTTTCTTCTTTGTGCTAAAGCCACGTTTGCATTTCTGCTTGCGCTCGCCTTTCCAGTTCACATACCTTGCCATCACATACCAAGTACCGTTGTCCTCATTTTTGAATACTGGCATTATTCCTTCTCCTTTCCGGCTCCGTAGAGCCTTTCATAAAAATACTGGCGGTTAACACGCCCTGCAATCGTAATAAACCCCTTTGCTTTTAGTTCCTCGTTCAGCTTCCTGATAAGCTTATATGCATAGGGCTTGGATACATTCAGTTCCTGCGCCACATCGTCGGCACGGATAAACCTGGTTTCCATATACATCACCTTCCCTTCTGTTTTTCAAATTCATTTATTTCGTGTCGGAATACTTTCTTGCCGCCTTCCGATTTGCCCGGGCGGGTACGCCATTACCGTGACGCACGACGGATATTAAACTTATATGCTTAATGTATTCTCATTATACTAAGCATATTTGCTTTCGTCAAGCGGCTTCGGAGAAAATATTAAACTTTTTTGTTTTGTTTTCTCTTGACTTTCACTAAGCATATCCGCTATACTATGTGCAGATACATAAGCGAGGAGTGTAAACACTATGGCGATTGGTGAGAGAATCCATTTTTTCAGGCTTCTGCGTGGTATGACGCAAAAATATCTTGGTACAGCTGTCGGTTTTCCCGAAAGGAGCGCCGATGTTCGCTTGGCGCAATATGAAACCGGCTCCCGCAAACCGAAGGCGGATTTAACGGCTGCATTGGCACAGGCACTTGATGTTTCCTCTCATGCCCTCGATGTACCCGATATTGACAGCTATATCGGACTGATGCACACCTTGTTTACCCTTGAAGATTTATATGGTCTGACTGTCAGCGAAGCAGACGGAGAAGTCTGTCTGAAAATCAACAAGGACAAAGGGAAAGACGCCCACGAACTACTGAAAATGCTCTATGCTTGGAAAGAACAGGCGGACAAGCTATCTTCCGAAGAAATCAGCAGGGAAGAATACGATAACTGGCGTTACCACTATCCGAAGTTCGATACCACTCAAGTGTGCGCGAAAGTGCCATCACAGGAACTTAGTGACGCTTTGGTTGAAATGTTCAATGACCAACATTCTAATAAGTAAAGGAGTTGATACAAAATGCCAGTTGTTCCAATTTATCTCGATATAGATGAAAAAACATACGCAGGTGTGAAGGCTGGTGTCTTGGAACTATATGGGTTAGCTAAAAATGTGGATAACAAAAGGGTAGCCAAGCATATTCCAGCAGTTGCTGATGCCGCCAAAGAGGGCGCATCTAAAGCTATTGATTTTATCCGAGTCCATCAAAAAGGTACTATCATCGTAGGCGGTGTCCTTATCGCAGGTGGTGCAATCGCTGGAACAGTAGGATATGTAGCACATCGAAAACAGCGAAAACTTGACAGACAATTTGGATTAGCTTTACAGGAGTATTTAGACGCTGCTCGTAATGGAACTTTGGATATTGACATCTTGAATACTCTTATTAACTCCATCGAAGCAATCGAAAAAAACAATCCAAAGAAGGCTATTAACCTCAATATTTCTGCCGCTCAATTTAGTGACTTGATAAATTGCATATTTGATTTCACTAAGCGCTTAGCTGAAGCTAACAACATTAACACACGCTCAATAAATCGACCAAAATATTTCCAAAAGAAAACTTCTGATGATTTGAAATACTATTTGAATATGCAAAAACAGATTTTTGAACAAGTAGCATAAAGACGACAAAAAGCCCTTAGCCATGAGTTTCATACCCACAGCTAAGGGCTTAGTTTATAATATGGATTCGTTCAGAGCCAAGCGGATTTTGGACAATATATGCGATGAATGTTTACATTCAAGAGCATATATTGGAAAAAGTCCATTTGGCGGATACGCCACAACGAGGAAATATGCAATATTTCCGAGTATGGCTCTGAACGCCTTGTTGCACAACCGCCCGTCAATCATTCTCTAACCATAAAACCACCGGATTATAAGAATAATGGCTCTTATGCAACTGTTATCAATTTGTTATCAAAAGACTTCTTAAAGTGTCGCAAACCCGCATTATTACTGGGTTTTCAGACTTTTTCAAATTATTCCCACTCAATCGTCGCCGGAGGCTTTGGTGAGATATCATACAACACGCGATTAACACCTGCCACCTCGCTTAGAATGCGTTTGGTGATCGTTTCGAGCACCGCCCAATCAATGCGCTCAATCTCCGCCGTCATCGCATCCACCGTATTGATGGCGCGCAGGATCACCGGGTATTCAAAGCTGCGGGCATTATCGCGCACGCCTACGGATTTAAAATCCGGCACGACGGTAAAATACTGCCACACCTTTTTGTCGAGCCCTGCATTGTGAAACTCCTCGCGTAAAATCGCATCGGATTCCCGCACGGCCTCCAACCGGTCGCGCGTGATCGCGCCGAGGCAGCGCACGCCGAGGCCCGGGCCCGGGAAAGGCTGGCGGTAGACCATGCTGTCTGGCAGGCCCAAGGCCACGCCACAAGCGCGCACCTCATCCTTAAAGAGCTGGCGCAGCGGCTCAACGAGCTCAAACGCCAAATCCTCCGGCAGGCCGCCAACGTTATGATGAGATTTGACCATTTTAGCGGTTTTCGTGCCGCTCTCGACGATATCCGGGTAGATCGTGCCCTGTGCAAGAAAATCGATTCCCTCGAGCTTGCGGGCCTCTTCCTCGAACACACGAATAAATTCCGCGCCGATAATTTTGCGTTTCTGCTCCGGGTCAGCCACACCCGCGAGCTTTGAGAGGAAACGCTCGCTCGCATCCACATAGACAAGGTTTGCGTTCATCTGATTGCGGAACACCTCAACCACCTGCTCCGGCTCGCCCTTGCGCAGCAGGCCATGGTTGACATGCACACAGGTCAGTTGATTGCCGATCGCCTTTAAAAGCAGTGCGGCGACCACCGAGGAATCTACGCCGCCTGAGAGCGCGAGCAAAACCTTTTTATCACCCACCTGGCGGCGGACAAGGTCGATCTGATCCGCAATGAAATTCTCCATATTCCAGTTCGCTTGCGCCTGGCATTTGCCGAAAACGAAGCTTTCCAGCTCCTTTTTCACAGCTGCTTCCTCCTGCGGCCAGGGCTCCTTGCGCACAAAAACCTGCGCGCGATCCGTATGCGCCTGCGCCGCCGGGTGGCAGACGGCCAGCACAGGCAGGCCGCAAGCGTAAATCTCCGGCGCTGCGTCGATGGAAACGCCGTCCACAACGCGGTTCGGCCCGCCGTTGAGAATCACGCCCTTCACGTTTGGCAGAGCAGCAAGCTCCTCCGGCGTGACGTCGTGGGGATAAATTTCACTGTATACGCCCAACGCGCGGATGGCACGGGCGGTGGCGGTGTTTTCGGTGCAGCCGAGGTCTAAAATGACAATCATATCCTGCTTCATGCGGGCAACAACCTTTCTATCTCAATACAAAATGGATACGAACAATTGCTTTTTGCTTACAGCAGCGTGGCGCGCAGCTTCTCCGCGGAAGCCGGGTGCAAGTAAGCAGGGGCGATATCCAACACCGTTTTGCAGCCGGTCTGCCCCTCCTGGTGGAGGCGATGGGCAGCCCTTGCATAAGCAGTTAAAATGCTCGAGGTGAATTCCGGGTTGGAATCGAGCTTCAAGCTATATTCGATGATGTGATGGTTCGGAAGCTGATCCCCGTCCGGTGAGTCGGATTCCCAGCCCGTGGCGCCGCAACGGAACACCCTGCCTCCATGCGGAATACCGCTGTGCTCTCGCTTCATCTCTTCCTCACTGATGAAATGGACGGTGGTATCATAATCCGCAAAATAGTTCGGCATGGTCTTAATCGCTTCCTCAATCTTGGCGCGATCCGCACCCTCTTGCGCAACGACAAAGCATTCGCGCGTGTGCTTTTCCCGCGTGGTGAGCGTCGGGTTTTCCCCGCTGCGCACCCGCTCAAGCGCAGCTTCCACGGGGATGGTATATTGCCTGGCATCCTTCACGCCCTCAATGCGGCGCACTGCGTCGGAATGCCCCTGGCTGACGCCCTTGCCCCAGAAGGTATAGTCTTTCCCGTTCGGCAGAATTGCCTGGGAAATAACGCGGTTGAGAGAAAACATGCCCGGATCCCAGCCCACGGAGATAATTCCGATGGTATGGGCCTTTCTACAGGCCGCGTCCACCCGGCTAAAGTGCTCCGGGATTTTTGCATGGGTGTCGAAGCTGTCGATCACGTTGAAATACTGCGCAAGCTCCGGCGTTTGCTCCGGCAAATCGTTCGCACTGCCGCCGCAGAGGATCATCACGTCAATCTGATCCCGAAGTTTTGCAGCGTCGCTCATGCGGTAAACGGGCACGCCCGTATGCGTTTTGATGGAGGCGGGGTTGCGCCGGGTAAGCAAAGCGACCAACTCCAAATCAGGCGCATGATGCACGGCGCATTCCACACCGCGGCCTAAGTTGCCATATCCTGCAATACCAATTCTAATCTTCAAGTAGAATCTTCCCTTCGCTGTAGATTTGCCTGGGAGAAAGCCAGGACTTCCGAACCGGCCGTTTCATTGTTTTACCCGGGCATGTCCAACTGCTGATAATTTTAAAAAAATCGTATTTAGTATACCACAGATTATTTCTTCTGAAAAGCATTCGTTTTCCACAAATCAAACCATTTCAAGACAATATATTCTCAGTCAATATCCCGGACGGCACTCTGCTGTGGGAGGAGAAAGGTTTTGAGAATCCGCCGTGCACCGAGCTGAAATCCTTCAATGAAGTGGTCGAGACCGTTGAAGCGCCGCATTTCGCCCTACGCGATAACCTGAAATACAAATGGCGGGCAATCGGTTTGATTGCCCGCCGCAAACCAAAACAAAAAAATCAAGAGACAAATCCGTTTAATCCGTCAGGTTATCAAAATACCCCTGCACGAGCACAACCGGCGTTCCCTTATCCCCCGACCCGCTCGTCAGGTCGCACAACGAGCCGATCAGGTCGGTAATCCGGCGGGGCGTCGTGCCTTGAGAGGCCATGTCGCCCACCAAATCGTCCTTTTTCTCCCGAATGCGTTGTTCAACGGCCTGCCGCAGCGCGTCTCCGGACAAATCCGCAAAATCGTTATCCGCCAGGTATTTGAGCTTGATCTCATTGGGCGTGCCTTCGAGCCCCGGCGTGTTCGCAACCGATACGCAGGGGTCGGCAAGCTCCCAGATCCGCCCAACCGGATCTTTGAACGCTCCGTCGCCATAAACCATCACTTCGATCTGCTTGCCTGTCTTTTCCAGAAGGCCCTTCTGGATATCGAGCACCAGCCCGCCGCAATCCCGCGGGAACAGCTTGACCGTGTTTTCCGTGGATTTATTCGAGCCGAGCAGACCATATGCTTCATTGCAGCCTCTGCCATTCACCGGCGCGTTTAGAATATCGTCCAGTCCGCACACGCGGCGCGCGCCCGCTTCCCGCAGGATGCGCTTGGTGCGTACGCGGGTATGGATATCGCAGCAAAGCACATCCTGCGTATGCTGCAAAATGACGCGCGGGTCGTTTGCAAACAGGATTTCACATTCCGCGCCTTCCTCTCGGATCAGATCGCCATAATACTGGACATAATCAACGTTTGTAAAGGGATGCCTGTTTTCCCCAAACAACGCGCGATATTTTTCCAGCGTCAGCACGTCGCTGTAGGGGTTCACGCCAGCCTGATCGACCTGGTCAAGCGTAATTAGCTCATTGCCGACTTCATCGCTCGGGTAGCTGAGCATCAGCACCACCTTCTGCGCGCCCTGCGCGATGCCGCGCAGGCAGA
>UMFL01013485.1_pt1 | contig 31891 bp, 33 predicted proteins | sample 1965001 | NCBI WGS metagenome assembly UMFL01 (sample SAMEA4836045, study PRJEB28245) | human gut metagenome | biome: gut microbiome; material: fecal sample | place: Denmark | collected 2008 | reverse complement strand
TGAGGGGCTAGGGGAGTTGAGGTGCCGAAGGCACTTTCTTGCCATTAATTACCTTAAATATGTTTGGATTGCTAATTTTGGGACAGAATATAATAGAGAACAAATACCATGGGCAGGTGGCGAGTATCCTGCCCAGGCAGTTCAAACATTTTAAGGAGTAGATATGAAACGAATCGTTATATTGGGAGCCATGGCCCTGACCATATCACTGGCAGTGCCAATGACCGTGCAGGCAGAAGAAAACGGGACAGATATGGTGCTCGCCGCAAAAAGCGTGGTGAGTGGATTCAAAACCGCTCTTCAGGACGCGGCCCATAAGACAATTAAGTTTGCTAACCAGGATGGAATCAATATTTATCAGGAGCCCAGCACAGAGGCAGTGGTTTTGGACCAGGCATTTTTGAATACCTCCTTTGAGGTTTTGGGCGAATACGGCGATTGGTCAATGATAACAACAGAGGCCGGACATGCATATATAGAAACAAAATGTCTCTCCGGTATTGAGATACGGCGTCCTTCCTATTCGGAAGAGGACCTTTATATACTGGCTCATGTAATCTGTGGTGAGGCACAGAACTGTCCGGATGATGAGCAGCTGCTGGTAGGTTCCGTGGTATTAAACAGGGTGAATCACGGCCAGTTTCCCAACACCATCAAAGGCGTGGTATTTGCACCGGGGCAGTATTCCTGCACCAGGGACGGGAATTACTATCGTGAACCCACAGCAAGCAATTGGGCCAATGCGAAGTGGCTTCTGGAAAATGGAAGCATCCTGCCGGGAAATGTGGTCTGGCAGTCAGGCGGCAGACAGGGCAAGGGAGAATATCTGAGGACCAGATATCACAGCTACTGTTATTGATGGCAGATGGAATGGCGCTGAAGACAGGATACCGATGGATGGAGATATCAGGTACGGCAAGCTTGATGCGGCAGAATATCAGATGCCAGCACGGCATAAGCCGCACTGGCATTTGGGTTAGGTCACGATACGGGTCATCGTGAATTTTCCGGGTTCTGTTTGAAGTACGGCAAACTGACTGTAGGATGTTCCTGAGGATTCATAGGGAGTTGCCTTGGTATCATGGCCCGGAGTGTGGACAGTGGCGGATACTTCTGTAAGGAGGCAGACTCCGCGGCTGCCGGCGGTCCAGCTTTCCCATGGAGCTATCTCATAATTGTCATCAGAACAAAAGGCAGAGGCGTACTTCACTTTTCCCTTTACGCTGAAATTAGTTGAGTTGACGATATGAACTTTTGGATAAGCCATATAAATACACATCCTTTTCTGATTTATATAGAAGCTTGTCTGGCTTCTAACGTATAATATGCTGTCGGTAGGAATGTGTGAAAATGTCAATAACGAGGGGATAATAAGGTGAATAAAGTATCTTTTGGGTGTTTCGGGTAAAACAGGCAGGAAAATAGAGGGCGCCTGAATATGAGAGGAGCCGGCACGAAGGAATCGTGCCGGCTAAGTATGAGAGAAATCTATATCAAAAGGAGTAATTCCTTGTTATGAAAAAGAGTATACAAGGAAATTGTGACAAAAGTTTGAGCAGGAGCTAAATTAAGAATAAAATTCCTTAAGGAATAAAAGGGAGAAAGTTGACTTTTTATTTACGAATCTCTCTATTTTCAAAAAGTATGAATAATTGGAAAAATAGTACTTGATTTTCGTCTGGATTTATGGTATTATCTACGAGTGCTGGGGCATTAGCGCAGCTGGGAGCGCGCCACACTGGCAGTGTGGAGGTCACGGGTTCGAATCCCGTATGCTCCATTGTATCAGTCAAAAACCGGACTCTTTCATGGGAGTTCGGTTTTTTGGTTCATTATAATAAATTACTTTACCATTCGTTTCATAAAATGTTCAGAATTCTGTTTTGCCAGAAAAATGTAATAGATTCTTCAACTTATCGTATTTGACATTCAATATACAGCATGATATAATCAGTTCCAATAAAAGGGAGTAGCGAACCACCGGAAGGTGGATTTTAAATCGTCATCTCGGTGCCAGGGGCACCCGTATAAAATGAAATGTGCAAGACTTTTATTGTGGCAGGGAGCCAGCCACCATAAAGGTCTTTTTTTCTCTGATGCAAAGCTGGCGGTAATACCTGCCTCGCACAACAGCAAGGTATTGTTTATCGCAGAAAGGAGAACAGGATGGAGAGAAAAAGCAGACAACAGGAAATCAATGAGGCATTGATGGCAGCGGATATGGCATCCATGAGCCTGCAAAAGGCGGAAGAACAGCTGCAGAAGGCAAGCAGCTGGGGAATCTGGGATATGCTGGGCGGAGGATTCTTTAGTACCATGTTTAAGCATAACCGGATGGATGAAGCCCAGGCAGCCATGAATGAGGCAAGGGGACATCTGCGCAGGTTAAAGAAAGAATTGCTGGATGTAAATCTGACCGGGGATTTAAAGATGGATGTGGGAAGCTTTCTGACTTTTGCCGATTACTTCTTTGACGGAGTCATAGCTGACTGGATGGTGCAGTCCAAAATAGGGGATGCCCTGAATCAGGTCAGGGAAGCCAGACGGCAGGTAGGCTGTATTCGGAAACGGCTCCAGAAGATGAGGCAGACACTGGAAGCAGAGCGGGAAGGGAGGTAAGATATATGGGATGTCTTGGAAATGTATTATGGTTTATATTCGGCGGATGTATAAGCGGCCTGTCCTGGCTGCTGACAGGCTGCCTGTGGTGCATAACTATCATAGGTATACCGGTAGGGCTACAATGCTTTAAATTTGCGGGCCTGAGTTTCTTTCCCTTTGGAAAGGAAGTGGTCTACGGCGGGGGAGCGGGCTCCCTGCTCCTTAATATTATCTGGCTGCTGGTTTCCGGTTTGCCCCTGGCCATTGAGTCAGCTATCATCGGGGTACTGCTTTGCATTACTATCGTGGGCATACCTTTTGGGTTACAGCAGTTCAAGCTGGCCAAACTGGCTTTGATGCCCTTCGGAAGTCAGATTATCTAAAGGATTGGTATGAAAACAGGCCGCGGTAATTTTACAATAATGGAGGACAGAATGCCGAGGTTTTGATATACTAATGAATAAGAGATAGCAGGGAGGCGGACGCAGCTGTCAACATGCCTGTTTTACAGGGCATACTGGGAGTCTGCGTCTGTTGTATCCCACGTACAGCCGGCATACGATGCGCAGCCGGCCACACGGTTATTGAGCATACAGCAAACCAACGCACAGCGAATGAAAGTGAAGGGATGGATATGTCATCAAGAAAGATTACCATGGATGATATTGCAAATATGGCAGGGGTTACCAAGAGTACGGTGTCCAGATATTTTAATGGAGGCAGTGTAAAGGAATCCACCAGGGAAAGAATTCAGGAAATCATAAGGGAGTATAATTATGAGCCCAATACATTTGCCAGGTTAAAGGCCAAGGAAAGCAATGTGATTGGAGTGGTCCTTCCCACCCTTAATTCCAAGGTGTCCAGCCGGGTGGTGACCAGCATCGGGCGCTACCTGAGGGAGCAGGGGTATGAAACGCTGATTAAGGACTCGGACCACAGCGTGGACCTGGAGCTTAAGAATATCCAAAGACTGATTACGCTGAAGGTGGACGGCATCATACTGAGCGCCATTACCATAACAGAGGCGCACAGAAACCTGATACAGGAAAGTCCTGTGCCCGTGGTCGTGGCGGCCCAGGAATATGACGGGGGAATATCCATTGTCCACGATGACTACGGGGCGGGAAAGGCCATGGGAGTCCGTGTGGGAAGGGCTGCTCCGGCGCGGGTTGGATACATGGGAGTGTCCGGCCTTGATGTGGCGGTGGGGCTCAACCGTAAGCAGGGCGTGATGGACGGCCTGAAAGAGTGCGGCGTTAAGAATGTGGTCACGGCCACCGGCGATTACAGCTATGCCAGCGGAATTTGTATGGCTGAGGAAATTCTGGATCAGGGCCCGGTAGACGCAATCATATGTGCCACGGACCGCCTGGCTTTTGGCGCGTACCATGTTTTGGGGGAGAGAGGGCTGAGGATTCCCGAGGATGTTTCCGTGGCAGGATTTGGCGGATATGACGAAAGCACCCTGTTAAAGCCTGAGCTGACCACCCTGCGTTTTGATTCCTATGGTTTGGGCTATCTGGGAGCTGAAACCATTCTTAAGATGATACATCGGGAACCGGTGCCAAAGAAACAGATAGTGGATTACAGGATAATTGAAGGCGGAAGCGTTAAGAAATAAAGGGATTTTCTGGTGTTCAGGGTGAAAATGATGGAGATATGTGAAAAGTGCACAAATTTCAGGGGGATTATTCTACGTATAAAAATGGAATCGGTACCAATAAAATATTGACTTTATAGATTGAATGCCCTATTATATAAGTGTGGAACCGATGCCAAAACATTGAAGGAAAACATAGTAAGAAGAGGGGAAGGGAATATGATGGATTATGCAAAGACGGCAAGTCTGGTCATCAAGTATGTAGGCGGAAAAGACAACATTAAGTCAGTTACCCATTGTGCCACCAGGCTTCGTTTTCAGCTCAGGGACAACGGGCTGCGGAACGAAGAGGCAATCAGCGACCTGGAGGGGGTAAAAGGAGTGTTTCTCACACAATCCCAGTTCCAGATTATATTTGGTTCCGGTATTGTGAACATGGTCTGCGATGAAGTGCAGAAACAGCTGGGAACATTGGAGGAAAAGCCGGAGGAAAAAGAAGAGGGAAAGGGAAATGTGGTCCAGCGTTTCATTAAAATGCTCAGTGACATTTTCGTGCCAATCATTCCCGCCATTGTGGCAGGCGGTCTTCTCATGGGCCTTAACAACCTGCTGACTTCACCGCTTATAAACGGGCGGTCCATTATTGCGCTGTACCCCATGTGGCAGGGGCTGGCTTCGGCCATCAATACCTTTGCAAACGCGCCCTTTACCTTTCTGCCGGTACTCATCGGCTTCAGCGCAACCAGGAAGTTTGGAGGAAATGCGTTTTTAGGCGCGGCCATGGGCATGATTATGGTTCATCCCGATTTGCTGAACGCATATCAGATTGGACTGGCACAGCCTCCTGTTTGGGACATCTTTGGTTTTCAGATAGCCGCCATCGGATATCAGGGAACAGTCCTTCCTGTTCTGGCTGTTTCATGGATTCTTGCCAATATTGAAAAACGGCTTCGCAAGGTAACGCCATCCTGGCTGGATAACCTGACAACACCCCTTTTATCCATCCTGGTGACCTCTTTCCTGACCTTTATCTTTGTGGGACCTGTGCTGCGGGAAGCCGGTAATCTGCTGGCCGCAGGCATCACATGGCTGTACAATACATTGGGGCCTGTGGGCGGAGCTCTCTTTGGATTTGCATACGCTCCTATTACCATGACCGGCATGCACCACAGCTTTATTGCCATTGAGACACAGCTGCTGGCTGACAGCGCCCATACAGGCGGCAGCTTCATTTTTTCAACTGCAAGCATGAATAATGTGGCCCAGGGCGCCGCGGTCCTGGCAGTGCTTCTCATGACAAAGAATGACAAGATGAAATCCATCTGCTCCGCGTCCGGCATTTCTGCCCTGTTGGGAATTACGGAACCAGCCATGTTCGGCGTGACATTGAAACTGAAGTATCCATTTTACGCGGCCATGGCTGGTTCGGCGGCAGGAAGCGCCTATCTGGCGGCCACCAAGACACTGGCGCAGGCATTGGGCGCAGCAGGACTTCCGGGCTTTATCTCCATGAAGCCTGACCACTATATGAATTTTGCCATTGGAATCATTTTGTCCATGGGCGTTTCCTTTGCCCTTACCATGGTGTTCTGGAAAAGGTTTGCTCTTGACCAGCAGGACGGAACGGAGAAAAGGACGGGAAGCAGGGCCGGGGAAATAGAAGAGGCTTCGGAAATGGAAATGCCACGGGAAATCGTCACCCAGCTTTACGTTCCCATGAAAGGCCAGATCCTGGATGTGGGGCAGTCCGCGGATGAGGTGTTTGCATCCAAGGCCCTGGGGAGCGGCGTGGCCATCAATCCCGCGGAGGGCATGGTATGTGCGCCGTGCGACGGTACCATAAGCCTGCTGTTTCCCACAAAGCATGCGGTGGGAATCACATCTGAGACAGGTGTGGAGGTGCTCATCCATATCGGAATCAATACGGTACAGCTGGACGGGCAGGGGTTTGAGGCATTTGTGTCCCAGGGTGATAAGGTGAAGAAGGGCGATAAGCTTATTGCCGCTGACCTGGAACTGATTCGGGAGAAGGGAATGAATCCGCAGACTATGATGATTCTGCCTGAGGGAGGAAATCTGGATGTGACCGTATATCCTGGTGAACAGGCAGATGCCAAAAATGTGGCGGTAAAGGCAGTGAAGACAGAATAAGCATGGCGGTGGCAGAGGCTATGAAGACAGCGTAAACACATGGTGACGGTAAGGAGGAAGCAGCTTGAAAAAATATGAAAAGGTCCGAAGGGAGGACTATGAGGCATGGTACCGGGAAAACAGGGAGTACAGGGAAATGGTCAAGGCGGATGACAGCCGCCTGGCCTACCACCTGATGCCTGAAACCGGCTGGCTGAACGACCCCAATGGCCTCTGCCAGTTTCAGGGACTGTACCATATTTATTATCAGTATACACCCTTTGAGCCTACAGGGGAGATTAAGCTCTGGGGTCACTATACCACCCGGGATTTCATCCATTATAAACAGGAGGAGCCGGTGCTTTTTCCGGATCAGGACATGGACGCCCATGGCGTATATTCCGGTTCAGCTTATGTGGAGGACAAAACCATCCACTATTTTTACACAGGCAATGTGAAGCTGTTTGACCGGGATGATTACGATTATATCATGGGCGGCCGGGTGAGCAACACCATTCATTTTACCAGCCAGGATGGGTATCATTTTTCTGCCAAGGAACTGGTGATGAATCACGGAGATTATCCGGATGACATGAGCTGCCACATAAGGGACCCTAAAGTGTTTAAAGAAGGGGAGTTTTATTATATGGTACTGGGGGCAAGGGATGTGCACAGCAAGGGAATGGTCCTCCTGTACCGGTCAATGGATTTAAAAAAATGGGAGTATTTTAATAGAATCACTACGGACAAAACCTTTGGCTATATGTGGGAATGCCCGGATTTGTTCTGTCTGGACGGACAGCTCTGTCTGGTCTGCTGCCCTCAGGGCGTGAAGCCAATGGGAACAGAGTATCAGAATGTGCATCAGTGTACGGTTTTCTGCCTGGACTATGATTTCAGGGAAAATACCTGCAAGCTGAAATCCCAGCTGCCTGGAATGGTGGACAGGGGATTTGACTTCTATGCGCCTCAGACCTTTCTGGATGAAAAGGGGCGGCGCATTCTCATAGGCTGGATGGGGATTCCGGATGCGGATTACACCAATCCGACGGTAAACGCCGGATGGCAGCATGCCCTTACCATGCCGCGGCAGCTCCATATGAGGGAAGGACGCCTTTTGCAGCAGCCTCTGGAGGAGATGAGGGAGCTTCGCAGGGACAGAAGGGATTACGATTTTGAGGAACTTGCCAAGGGCGTGGAGCCAGGGCTTGTGTTTGAAGGACGCATATCCTTTGTGACCTGTCATGACATGTGCCTGACTGTCAGGGGAGATGTGACGTTATCCTATGAAAATGGTTTGCTGACCCTGGATATGGGAACCTGCGGAAGCGGCAGGACCAGACGGAGCGTCCCGCTGGAGAGGCTTACGGATTTGCATATTTTTTCAGACACCACTTCACTGGAAATATTTGTAAACGAAGGCCGGGAGGTCTTTACCACAAGGGTATATGGTTCCCATCCGGGCATGCGGATGGAAGGAGATTGTTCCGGAAATGGGATTGTCTATGGACTGAATGGTTTTATATATGAATAAGGGAAAATGCAAAAGGACATTTGTCCAATGATTGCATCTGCATTTATAAAAAGACTGGCAGGAAGAAGGAGTTAGGAGACATAAATCCTATACTTTATTCCTGCTTTTCATATATAATAATTCCATGACCGGCCGAAAGGAATACAAAAATGGATGAAAATTTATTGAAGTTACTGGAACTTGTGGAAAAAGATAAAGTGCTGTTCCAGCTTCTGCGGCAGTGTCCTTATGAGATCCTGCGGAATTTTAAAGTAAGGAAATACAAGGATAGCCGGTTCGTGCTGAAACAGGGTGAGATATACAATACATTTTATATTGTAGCCTCTGGCTATGCGGATATCTATGTGGAATCTGAGCACGGTAAGAAGTATCTATTGTGTACCTACACAAAAGGGGATTACATAGGAGAGTTGGAACTGTTTTCCCAGGTTGGCTATATAAGCCGTGTGGAGGCCAGGGGTGATGTGACCATGCTGGAGCTGGACCGGACCTATTTTGTCAAATGGATTCGCATGGACAATAACTTCAATGAATATATGATTCGGACCTTGTGCAGCAATTCTTACCGGATGTGTGCGAATATGGGGCAGAACACCCTTTATACGCTGAAGCAGAGAATCTGCCAGTACCTGGTAGGCAATGCGGGAACAGACGGTAAACTGCGCTTCGTGGTCTCATCTGAAATACTGAGCCAGAAGATGGCAGTGACCCAGCGAAGTGTGAATCGCATTTTAAAACAACTGAAGGAACAGGGCCTTATTGAACTGAATAAGGGGAATATTGCCATAAAGGATTACGATGCCCTGAACAGAGAAAGAAATTAGGAGGAACAGTATGGATAGTTTACAGCCGCATATCAGATGCAGCAGGCAGGATGGCGCAGCCTACGCAATCCTTCCCGGAGACCCTGCAAGGGTAGAACGGATTAAGGGATTTCTGGAGGATGTTAAGGAGATTGCATATAACAGGGAGCATAAAAGCGTCAGCGGTATCTATAAGGGGGTCCGGGTCATGGCCGTTTCCACGGGAATGGGCGGGGCGTCCACGGGAATCGTGGTGGAGGAACTGCATCACATAGGCGTAAAGAATATGATACGGATTGGAAGCTGCGGCGCTTTGCAGAAGGATATACATATGGGAGACCTGCTTCTGATTCATGGGGCTGTCCGGGATGACGGCGCTTCCAGATCCTATGTAGAGGAGCAGTATCCGGCGGTGCCTGATACGGAGCTTCTTATGTGCATGGTTGAGACAGCGAAAACATTCCATTTTCCCTTTCGTATAGGTAAATGCAGAAGCCATGACAGCTTTTATACGGACCGGGAGGATGAGATTGACGCCTACTGGCATGAAAAAGGAATATTAGGTGCGGATATGGAGACTGCGGCGCTGTTCACCATAGGCGCGTTAAGAGGCGTCAAGACAGCGTCCGTCCTGAATACGGTCAGCCTGTTCGAGGGGAATCTTGGGGAGGAAATCAATGGATACGTGGAGGGCATTTACCAGGCGGCAGAGGGAGAAAAGAATGAAATCCTTCTGGCCCTGGAAACGATTGTGCGAATGGAAGAAAAAGTCCGTGAATAGGAGGCGGGAAGATGAAAGAAAAAAATTATAACAGCCCCTGGTCCCTGAAATTTAATACGGCCGCGCTGGTACTGATACCTGCTGCAGTGGGGATTAATTATATCGGTAAGCTGTTTGCCGGCGTATTGAAACTGCCGCTTTGGCTGGACTCCATTGGAACCTGCCTTGCGGCCTGTCTTGCCGGTCCGGTTGTGGGGGCGATTGCAGGAGCTGCCAACAATCTGATATATGGCCTTACCATGGACCCCATATCTACAGTATATGCCCTTTCACAGGCGGCCCTTGGAATTGTGGTTGGACTGATGTCGTATTATGGTCGGATGAAAAACCTGAGGGGGACTATCTTAACCGGTGTTCTGGCAGGCCTGGCTGCTGTTATCGTATCCACCCCCCTGAACATGATGTTTTGGGGAGGAACAACAGGTAATCTGTGGGGAGACATTGTATATGCAGGAGCCTTGTCTCAGGGGCTTCCAGCCTGGATTGCATCCACGGCGGATGAAATCGTGGTGGACCTTCCGGACAAAATCGTGGTGCTTTTGCTGGTGGCGGGACTCTATAGAGGATTTCCAAAAAGCATTCTGTCCCTGTATCAGAGCAACAGCAAAATAGAAAGTCTGGACTAAGGAGAAGATGAATGAAAAGTATAAGTTTATATGAGGAAAAGAACTCTTTTTTAAACAGGCTTTCGCCTGAAAGCAAGATTCTGTATGTTCTGTCCGCTGTTTTCATCCCGATTTTCATGGGGAATCATATGGCCAGCACGGGATTCATCCTCTTAAGCGCATTGCTGCTGTTTGGTTCCGGTGTAATCCGAAAAACCATACCTATCTTAGGTGTGTCTGGTTTTGTGGTACTCACCGTGCTGCTGATTCAGGGATTGTTCCGGGCTGGGAACGAAACAGCGCTCTTTGGCATCTGGGGGCTTACCTTCTATAAAGAAGGTCTTATGTTTGCTCTGGATATCGCCATTAATGTGTTTAATATCATCCTTTGCTTCTGCGTACTGGTACTTTGCACCAAACCGTCCGACATGATTGAGAACTTTGTGCGCAGAGGATTTTCGCCCAGATTTGGATATGTGTTTATTTCCTTGTTCCAATTGATTCCGCAGATGACGGAAAAAATGGCAACCATTACGGATGCCCAGAAAAGCAGGGGAATGGAAACAGAGGGGAACCTTCTGGTGAGGATGAAGGCATTTCTTCCTCTGATTTCACCAGTTATTATGAGCTCTTTTATAGATACAAAGGAGCGGGCCATTGCGCTTGAGGTGCGTGGATTTAATGCAAAAAACAGGAAGACATTTCTTAATGAACAGCATACAACCACACTGGACAAGGTGATTCAGGGATTTCTGATTCTTGGTATTGTGGGAGCAATTGGTTGGAGGATTATGACATGGCTGAGATAAAAGTAACAAATCTGAAATACAGGTATCCCCACACAGACCGCCTTGCCCTGGACGGAATCAATTGTGAAATCCATGCGGGTGAGTTCATAGGTATTATAGGAAGGAATGGCTCGGGTAAGAGTACTTTTTGCCAGGCCCTCACAGGACTGGTTCCCAACTTTTATAGGGGTGCATACGGAGGGAAGGTCTTTGTGGATGACATTGAGGTCAGGCATGTGGAGGTGGATGACTTATGCCGGAAGGTGGGAATCGTGTTCCAGAATCCATTTAACCAGGTGACGGGTTCCAAACTGACTGTCTATGAGGAAATTGCATTTGGTCTGGAGAATTTCGGCATACCAAGGGATGAGATGATACGGCGCATTGACAGAAGCCTTGAGGAACTGGATATTGTCCGGTTTAAAGACAGGGCGCCCTTTGACCTTTCGGGGGGACAGATGCAGAGGATGGCCATTGCCAGCATCATTGCCATGGAGCCTGAGGTTATCATATTGGATGAACCAACCTCGCAGCTGGACCCGCAGGGAAGCGAGGAGGTGTTCCGAGCGGTTCAGAGACTGAGCCGGCAGGGAATCACTATCATTATGGCAGAACACAAGATGGAGAAAATTGCAGCCTACAGCGATCGGGTCATGCTGCTGGATGACGGAAAACTGGTGGATTTTGATGCACCCGGAGCTATATTTTCCAGGAATGATTTAAAGGAACATGGTGTAATCGCGCCTTCCTATACAAGGATATGCCGGGAACTTGGAATAAAGACAAAAGAGAAGGGCCAATATCCGGTTACCCTGGAAGAGGCAAGCGCGCTTCTTACATACGGACAGGAGGGGACGGTATGAACCAGATTGACATAAAGGGGCTGCATTTTTCATATACGGAAAAGGAAGAAATCCTAAAAGGAATCAATCTTGTTATTGACGAGCGCCCTACTGCCATCATCGGGCAGAATGGGGCTGGAAAGACTACCTTTGTTAAACTGTTAAAGGGACTTTTGCGGCCTACACAGGGGAACATTCTGTTTAATGGCCAGGACCTGTCGGGTTTTACGGCAGCTCAGTTGGCAAAGGACATTGGACTGGTGTTTCAGAATCCCAATGACCAGATATTTAAGAATACGGTAATGGATGAGGTGATGTTCGGGCCCCTGCAGATTGGCATGGACAGACAGGCCGCGGAAGCATCAGCCCAAAAGGCGTTAGCCATGGTGGGACTGGAGGGAACCGAAAAGGTAAATCCCTATGACCTGGGACTCTCCGACAGAAAAATGGTATCCATTGCAGCAATTATAGCCATGGACACGGATGCGGTCATATTTGATGAACCCACTATTGCCCAGGATTATATGGGCAAGGAGAGGATTAAGGCCATTATGAAGGCGCTTAACAGGGAACACAAAATTGTTATTTCCATTCTCCATGATATGGATTTTGTGGCGGAAACGTTTGAGCGGGCTATTGTATTTGCAAAGGGGAATGTACTTCTGGACGGGGATACCAGGGCTGTATTTGGACAGAAGAATATGCTGGAGCAGGCATATCTGGAGCAGCCCGGAGCCGCCAGATTGTGCCATGAACTGGGATACAGCGAGGTTTTTTTGTCCCCTGAGGAATTTATAAATTTCAAGAAGGGCAAGGAGCTGGCCAGCCCTGTTGTGTAATAAGGTATTTTTTCAGGCGTGGGCTTGCCTCCGAAAATGATGTGGGCTAAAGCCGGCGGGATTGCGGCCGCCCTATTTCAAGGCCTTCCTCGCTTTCCCACCGCTTAATCCAGGCTGCAACGCCGGATTCCTCCTCGCCAATTTCATAGCTTAGACAGCCCGGCGCCCGGCCCGGGCCTTATAACCGTTGGTACGGCGGCCGATCCGCCCGTCTGCCTCCTGATAACAGTTGCTGACTTCTATAAAAACTGGTCGTTTTCAGAACGTTTATAGGATATGATGTCATTGATGTCGCAGTCCAGGATGCGGCAGAGGTCATTGAGCGTCGTGGTGCTTAAGGGCTTGTTCTTCCGGAGCCTGTCTATGGTGGAGCTTGACAGGTTATGATTATAGATTAAGGTGTAGGTGGATTCATCAGAATTCTTGAGCGTGTTCCAAAAAGGTTCATATGTAATCACGGTGTATCCTCTTTTCTTACGTGTATATTATATAAATAGAAAAATAAGGTAATTTTAGTTTACCAAAAAAATGGCTCATTTTCCGGATATACAGAATTTGCCTACAAAAAAGGTGAAAAATTTTATTTTAGCCGTAAGGGGAGAGGGAACGGACGTATGTCAGGCGGACAGAATCCATTGCCCCATTGCCCTGCATTTTCCTTAGAATCTATCTAAAGAACGCTGGAATCAGAGTATTTCCCCCTTATGGAAAAAAATTCTAAAACAGGAAAGTCCGTTGAAATACAGGGCTTTTAAGGAAAATGTAAGACAGTGTAAGGGGAAAAGGACTTGCTTTTTTCATAAAAGTTTGTATAATGGGATAACGGAGTGAAACTAAGCGTGTAATCTTCAGTTATCAGGCTTATGAATCCAGGAGGCAGAGTAGAATGAAAGTCAGGAAGGTACTGGGCGGCTTTGCATGGGCCATGCTGGCAGCAATGCTGATTTTGGTGAACGCAATGGCGGCTGACGGGGATGAATTGTTCGACCGGACAGAGAATTCCAATGTATCAGCGGTGATACAGTATCAGCGGTGATGCAGTGACGAAGCAGTATTTTTTGAAGTTCAGCAGTTATGAGGAGAGACCGGCACGGTTGCTGGTCTTTTTTATTGCAATAAAAGCAGGCTCCATTGTTTTTAACAAATCACAGGGATGCTGACAGCAAGTTTTGCAATGTATTAAACAAAAAGGGATATGGATTATTCGCCCGCGGGGTGGTAATATTAAATCATGAAATCAACGAGCACAGGAGGGAAAGGTTATGCATTTATTAGACAGTGAACTGAGGAATAAGGAAGAGTGGGAAGCAGCAGGAATAGAACTTCCAAAATTTGACAGGGAAGCGATGAAGGCAGCTACCAGGGAGTGTCCGCAGTGGGTGCATTTCGGAGCAGGCAATATCTTCCGCGCATTTCCGGCAGCGTGTCAGCAGAAGCTGCTGAACGATGGTGTTGAAAAGACCGGCATCATTGTGGCGGAAGGTTATGACTATGAAATCATCAAGAAGGCATACAGGCCTCAGGATGACTTAAGCCTCCTGGTCACACTGAAGGCCAACGGTACCATTGAAAAGACCGTGATTGGAAGCCTTGCACAATCCCTGACCGTGGACCGCCATGATGAGGCCGACTGGAACCGTTTAAAGGATATCTTTGCCAGCAAGACGCTGCAGATGGTCAGCTTCACGATTACGGAAAAAGGTTACAGCATCACTTCGGCAGACGGTTCCTTCCGCCCGGACGTAAAGGCTGACTTTGAGGCTGGCCCGGAACAGGCAGACAGTTATATCGGCAAGCTGGCAGCCCTGTGTTACTGGAGATATACCCATGGGGCGGCCCCGCTGGCGCTGGTAAGCATGGATAACTGTTCCCACAACGGCGATAAGCTGTACGCGGCTGTGGACGCTTATGCAAAGGCATGGACAGAGAACGGCAAGGCTGACAAGGGATTCCTGGCGTATATTGAGAATCCGGCTCATGTTTCCTTCCCCTGGAGCATGATTGACAAAATCACCCCACGTCCGGATGACAGCGTAAAGAAAATGCTGGAGGAGGCCGGCTTCACAGATACAGAGAGCATTGTCACCAGCAAGAACACATATGTGGCTCCTTTTGTAAATGCAGAGGAGGCTGAGTATCTGGTTATTGAGGACGCATTCCCCAACGGACGTCCCCTGCTTGAAAAGGCAGGCGTCATGTTTACCGCCAGGGATACCGTTGAAAAGGTGGAGCGCATGAAGGTGTGCACCTGCCTGAACCCCCTTCACACCACCCTGGCCGTATACGGCTGTCTCCTGGGCTACACCAAGATCAGCGAGGAGATGAAGGATGCAGACCTGGTGAAGCTGGTGGAAATAATCGGTTATAAAGAAGGACTTCCTGTGGTTACGGATCCCGGCATACTTTCTCCTAAGAAATTTATTGACGAGGTATTACAGATTCGAGTTCCCAATCCATTTATGCCTGATACGCCCCAGAGAATTGCATGCGATACCTCCCAGAAGCTGTCCATCCGTTTCGGTGAAACCATCAAGGAGTATATGGCAAGGCCTGAGCTGGATGTGAAGTCCCTTAAGTTCATACCTATGGTTCAGGCAGGCTGGTGCCGTTACCTGTTAGGGGTAGACGATGAGGGCAATACCTTCACCGTGAGCCCTGACCCAATGTATGAGGGCCTGGCTGAGAAGCTGCAGGGTGTGAGGGTAGGGGAGCCTTGTAATGTACACGAGGTGCTTCAGCCTATTTTAAGCGATGCCAAGATATTCGGAGTGGACCTGTATGAGGCAGGGCTGGGCGAATATGTGGAGAGCATTTTCGCTGAAATGACAGCAGGCAGGGGTGCTGTAAGAGCTGCCCTTCAGAAACACCTGGCAGAGGCATAATCATATTTGATTTATAAAACATGGATTTAGAGGATTATGGGTTTATAAAAATATGGGTTCCGGCCCCAGGCCGGCCCGGCGCACGCCCGGACAATGGCATACAGCCGTTGCCCGGGCGTTCTGTGCAGCTGAAGGCAGACATTGGTATTTACAAGAAGTGGGAGAAATTAATGAAATTGTAACAAAAAAGTCATATTTTATATACAAAACAGGAAGAATATGGTATTATAGTGGGAACGAACGGATGTTTATGTCTGATTCACTGAACTTACAGGCATTTGCCTTTTTGATATAGATTAAGAATGGAAATGGGAATTTCCAGGAATCATAAGATAATTGGGAAAGACAGAGGTTACGTATGAAAAGGTGGATAGCAGCAGGCATATTAATTCTTGCATTGACAGGATGTTCCCGGTATGAACCGGCAAAGGAGATAACCAGGTCCCAGAAGGAAGCCGCGCGGCCTGAGGAAGCAGAGGCACAGTCCGGGCAGGAGACCCAGGAGGCGGAGGCGGTTGATTCGGAGGTCATTACCATTTCCTCATATCCCCCCAGGAACCCGGTAAAGGTTAAGGGTATCTATGTGTCCGCCTATGTGGCCGGAACCGGCGATATGATGGATAAAATCATTGAGGAGCTCGACAGGACGGAGCTCAATGCAGTGGTCATTGATGTAAAGGACGACCAAGGAAGGATTACCTATGCCATGGATTCCCCTACGGTAAATGAGATAGGGGCCTGCCATGTTTTTATCCGGGACATGCCGGCTCTTATGGCAAAGCTTAAGGAGCACGGAATCTATACCATAGCCAGGGTGGTGGCCTTCAGGGACCCCTATCTTGCGGAACAGAAGCCCGAATGGAGCCTTCATGTGGCGGATGACAAAATTTACCGGGATAATAAGGGCCTCGCATGGGTAAATCCCTATAAGAAGGAAGTCTGGGATTATCTGGTCGAGGTGGGGAAAAAGGCAGGCGAGGTGGGATTTGACGAAATTCAGTTCGATTACATCCGATTTGCCGTGGACAGGACCATGAATGACGTTGTGTTTGACGATGGGGATACCCAGGGGCGTAATAAGACCCAGGCAATTACGGAATTCATAAGCTATGCGTATGATGAGCTGGCAAAGGAAGGACTCTTTGTGTCGGCTGACGTATTCGGCGCCATCATGCGCAGCGAAGAGGACGCGGCTGCCGTAGGCCAGGAATACGAGGACATGGCGGAGCATCTGGATTATATATGTCCCATGATTTATCCATCCCACTATGGGCCGGGAAATTTTGGAATAGAGTATCCAGATACCCAGCCTTATGATACAATATTAAATGCATTGAATGGTTCCAGGGAGCTTCTGGCCGCATCCGCGAAGGATGACACGCCTCAGGCAGTGGTAAGGCCGTGGCTTCAGGACTTTACGGCGTCCTATCTGGAACATTATATTAGATATGGCGACGAACAGGTGAGGCAGCAGATTCAGGCTGTCTACGATGCCGGCTATGACCAGTGGATTCTCTGGGATGCAGGTGTCAGCTATCACTACGGCGGGCTGCTGACTCCGGAGGAAGCGGCAAAAGAGGACGAGCGAATAGCCCGGTAAAGCACCGCCCGGTAAAACGGCGGAACATAAAGCCATATGAAAAGGATGGTGACAGGCATTGTTCGATTTAGAGGAAGAACTGAAGAAACTCCCGGCCAGTCCGGGGGTTTATCTTATGCACAATGACAGAGATGAGATCATATACGTGGGCAAGGCCATCAGTCTTAAGAACCGGGTCAGGCAGTATTTTCAGAGCAGCAGGAATAAGACGGCTAAAATTGAACAGATGGTGTCCCACATTGCGTGGTTTGAATATATCCTGACGGATTCCGAGCTGGAAGCCCTGGTGCTGGAGTGCAACCTGATTAAGGAGCACAGGCCGCGGTACAACACCATGTTAAAGGATGACAAAAGCTATCCCTATATCAAGGCAACCATGGGGGAGGATTTTCCGCGCCTTTTGTTTGCCAGGGATATGAAGAAGGACGGCAGGAGCCGTTACTTTGGCCCCTATACCAGCGCGGGGGCCGTGAAGGATACGCTGGATTTGATACACAAATTATACCGCATCAGGACCTGCAGCCGGAACCTGCCAAAGGATACGGGAAAGGAGCGTCCATGTCTCAATTACCATATCAAGCAGTGTGACGCCCCCTGCCAGGGATATATTTCCAGGGAGGAATACCAGTCCAACTTCAGTCAGGCCCTGGACTTTTTAAACGGCAGATACGACCCTCTCATAAAGAGTCTCCAGGAAAAGATGCAGACGGCCTCCGACAGCCTGGAGTTTGAGCGGGCCATTGAGTACCGGGAGCTGTTAAACAGCGTGAAGCAGGTGGCGCAGAAGCAGAAGATAACCAGCAGCGGCATGGAGGACCGGGATATCTTGGCTATGGCCAGGGATGAGAGGGACGCGGTGGTACAGGTGTTCTTTATCCGCGAGGGCAAACTGATCGGCAGGGACCATTTCCATATATCGGCTGCAACGGCGGAAAATGAGGGCGAGATTCTGGACAGCTTTGTAAAGCAGTTTTATGCGGGCACTCCTTTTATTCCAAGGGAACTGTGGCTCCAGCACCCCCTGGGGGATGAGGAGGTCATCAGCCAGTGGCTGTCCGCCAAACGGGGGCAGAAGGTAAGGCTGGTGGTTCCAAAAAAGGGAGAGAAGGAACGTCTGGTGGAGCTGGCGGCCAGGAATGCCGCTCTGGTGCTGTCCCAGGATAAGGAGCGGATTAAGAAAGAGGAGCTTCGCACCATCGGGGCAATGAACCAGATTGGAGAGCTCATTGGCATTGGAGGAATCCGGCGCATGGAGGCATATGATATCTCCAACACCAGCGGAGTGGAGTCTGTGGGCTCCATGGTGGTATACGAGGACGGCAGGCCCAAGCGCAGCGATTACAGAAAATTCCGCATCAAGACGGTCCGGGGCCCCAACGACTACGCGTCCATGGAAGAGGTGCTGACACGCAGGTTTTCCCATGGCATGAGGGAAACGGAGGAACTGAAGGAAAAGGGAGCCGATTTGAGCCTGGGAAGTTTTACCAGATTTCCTGACCTTATCATGATGGACGGCGGCAGGGGCCAGGTGAATATAGCCCTGGAAGTCCTTGGCAAGCTGGGGCTTTCCATTCCGGTGTGCGGTATGGTGAAGGATAATAATCACAGAACCAGGGGACTCTATTATAACAATGTGGAGGTGCCCATTGACCGGCACTCCGAAGGGTTCAGGCTCATCACCAGGATTCAGGATGAGGCGCACCGTTTTGCCATCGAATACCACAGAAGCCTCAGGGGAAAGGGCCAGGTAAAATCCATACTGGACGATATTCCCGGTATCGGGCCGGCCAGGAGAAAGGCCCTCATGCGCCGCTTTAAGGATATAGAGGCGGTGAGGAGCGCCTCAGTGGAAGACCTGGAGCAGACGCCCCAGATGAACCGCAGGTCGGCCGAATCCGTGTACCGCTACTTCCATCCGCGGCCGGACGGGACTGAAACCGGGGCCGCCACAAACCCGGATGACGGGATTGAAATGGCTCCCCAGAATCTGGAAACACAATGATAAAAATACATGACAACCGAATCAAATTATGATAGTATGATAGAAGTTAAACGAGAAGTAAAACCAGGTCAAGGGGGTATTATCATGCATGGAGTAACTATATCGGAATTAATCGTAAAAATGAAGCTTAAAAACACCACGCCGGAGATTGACACGGACAAGATTGTGCTGACCCATCCGGACGTGAACCGTCCGGCCCTGCAGCTCACGGGTTTCTTTGACCATTTTGACAGGGAGCGGGTTCAAATCATCGGATACGTAGAGCAGGCATATATTAATACCATGGACCAGGAGCAGAAGCGCCGGATGTACGATAAGCTCACATCCAGCCAGATTCCCTGTCTGGTGTTCAGCCGCGACCAGGAGCCGGATGAAGACCTTTTGGAATTCTGTAATTACTATGGCGTTCCCTGCCTTGTGTCTGATAAGACCACCTCTGCCCTGATGGCAGAAATCATCCGCTGGCTTAACGTGAAGCTGGCTCCCTGTATCAGTATCCACGGCGTTCTGATTGACGTATTCGGCGAGGGCGTGCTGATTATGGGCGAGAGCGGCATCGGCAAGAGCGAGGCTGCCCTGGAACTGATTAAGCGGGGACACCGTCTGGTGACGGATGACGTGGTGGAGATACGCCGGGTCAGCGATGACACCCTGATTGGAAGCGCTCCTGACATCACCAAGCATTTTATCGAACTGCGCGGCATCGGTATCATCGATGTAAAGACCCTGTTCGGTGTGGAGAGCGTTAAGGATACCCAGTCCATTGACATGGTCATCAAGCTGGAGGACTGGAGCAAGGATAAGGAGTACGACAGATTGGGCCTGGAAGACCAGTACACGGAATTTTTGGGCAACCAGGTGGTCTGCCACACCATCCCCATCCGTCCGGGACGTAATCTGGCCATTATCGTGGAGTCCGCGGCTGTCAACTACCGCCAGAAGAAGATGGGCTACAATGCAGCCCAGGAGCTTTACAACCGGGTACAGGCCAATCTTGGAAAGGGCCAGGAAAATTAAGTCTTAAGCGAGGAATGTATTTTGAATCTGGAACATATGTTGAAAGAGGTGCTTGTATCAGAAGGGGCGGCGTGCCGTTTCATGGAACCCATGAGCAGCCACACCACCTTCCGCATCGGGGGGCCGGCTGAAGCCTATGTGTGCCCCGGCAATGAAGAGGAGCTGGGAAAGGTTATCTGCCTGTGCAGAGAACACGGTATTTCCTGGAGAGTGCTGGGAAATGGCAGCAATCTCCTGGTCAGCGACAGGGGAATCGAGGGCGTGGTCATTGCGATGGAAGGAAACTGGTGCTATGCCGGGGCAGAGGGAAACCTTATACGTGCGGGGGCAGGTGAACTGCTGGCCCGTGTGGCCCGCGTGGCCCTGGAACACGGTCTGACCGGTATGGAATTTGCCGCAGGCATACCCGGCAGCGTCGGCGGTGCCCTGGTGATGAACGCGGGGGCCTATGGATCTGAGATAAAGAATATCCTCAAATCAGCCAGGGTCATGACAAATGAGGGAGAGGTGCTGGAGCTTTCCCGGGATGAACTGAAACTGGGATACCGCACCAGCTGTATCCCCGACAGGGGATATACGGTTCTGGAGGCATCCTTTCAGCTGGAATCGGGGGACCGGGCGGCCATTGAGGCCCGGATGAAGGAACTGGCGGCCAGACGGAGGGAGAAACAGCCTTTGGAATATCCCAGCGCAGGCAGCACCTTTAAACGTCCTCAGGGATATTTTGCTGGCAGGCTCATAGAGGATGCCGGTCTCAGGGGATACGGCATGGGCGGTGCCAGGGTATCGGAGAAGCACTGCGGTTTTGTGATCAACGGCGGAAACGCCACTGCGTCCGATGTCATGGCCCTTTGTGGTCATATCAGAAAGACGGTGATGGAACAATCCGGCGTGGAGCTTGAGATGGAAGTGAAGCGCTGGGGGGAATTCTGATTTGAAATGCTAATCTTACGTAACTGAGGAGGATGGATGAAGCTTGTGATTGTAACCGGAATGTCCGGGGCAGGCAAGACAATTGCACTGAAAATGCTGGAGGATTTGGGCTTTTACTGTGTGGATAACCTGCCCATATCTCTGGTGGATAAATTTGCCCAGCTGGCAGCGGCCGGCAGTGACATCAGCCAGGCCGCCCTGGGCATAGACATCCGCAGCGGCGAGGAACTGAGCCAGCTGGATGCTATTTTCAGGGGATGGAAGGAACTGGGGATGGATTACCAGATTCTGTTCCTGGATGCCAATGACGGGGTCCTGATTAAGCGGTACAAGGAAACCCGCCGCAGCCATCCCCTGGCCGGGACAGGCAGGCTGGACAAAGGAATTGAAAAGGAGAGGGTCAAGCTGGCCTTTCTCAAGAAAGATGCGGATTTCATCATTGACACCAGCAAGCTTCTTACCAGGGAGCTGCGGCAGGAACTGGAGAAAATATTCCTCAAACACCAGGAGTACTGCAACATGTTCGTCACAGTCCTCTCCTTTGGCTTTAAGTATGGGATTCCGGAGGATGCGGACCTGGTTTTCGACGTGCGTTTTCTGCCTAATCCCTACTATGTGGAGGAACTGCGCCAGCTGACAGGGGAGGATCAGTCTGTCCGGGATTATGTGATGCAGGGAGGCACCTGCGCGCAGTTTTTGGACAAGCTCTATGATATGATGGATTTCCTCCTGCCTAATTATATCAATGAAGGAAAGAACCAGCTGGTGGTGGCGGTGGGATGCACCGGAGGCAAGCACCGCTCCGTGACGGTTGCCAGGGCCCTTTGCGGCCACCTGACCGCCAAGGCCGAATACGGCATCAAAATAGAACACAGGGACATCGACAAAGACAATAAAAGGAAGTAGCGGACATGTCATTTTCTTCCAACGTAAAAGACGAGCTGTCCAGGCAGATGCCCGGGGCTCGCCACTGCCAGATAGCAGAAACAGCAGCTATCCTGAGTCTGTGCGGCAGGGTAAAGATATCGGCCTCAGACCGTTTTTGGATTGAAATCCATACGGAAAATGTGGCAGTTGCAAGAAAGTACTTTACATTATTGAAAAAAACATTTAATATAAGAACGGATGTCTCGATTCGCAGTGGAATGAATCACGTGCGGAGCAGGACATACATCGTAGCAGTCAGAGAACATGAGGAAGCCCTCAAGGTCCTGCAGGCAGTGAAGCTTATTAATTCCCAGGGTGAAATTGGTGAAAACCTTTCCCTGATTCGGAATGTAGTTCTTCAGAATGCCTGCTGCAGACGGGCTTTCATACGTGGCGCCTTCCTGGCGGCCGGTTCCATCAGCGCCCCGGAGAAGTTCTACCACTTTGAAATCGTGTGTCCCACCGAGCCGAAGGCGGAACAGCTTAAAAACATCATTGCTACCTTTGATATCGAGGCCAAGATAGTGCCGAGGAAAAAGTACTATGTGGTCTATATCAAGGAGGGCAGTCAGATTGTGGACATCCTTAACGTGATGGAGGCTCCGGTATCCCTTATGGAGCTGGAGAATATCCGCATTGTCAAGGAGATGAGGGGCAGCGTAAACCGCCAGGTCAACTGCGAGACTGCCAATATCAATAAGACCGTGTCAGCTGCGGTAAAACAGATAGAGGACATCCGTTTCATCCAGTCTGCTGCCGGTCTTTCGGGTCTGCCTGAGAGCCTTCAGGAGATGGCCCGTATACGGCTGGAACGGCCGGAGGCGACCTTAAAGGAATTGGGGGAGGCCCTGGAACCGCCTGTGGGTAAATCGGGCGTGAACCACCGTTTGAGGAAATTAAGCCTTGTGGCTGAGGAACTGCGGCAGCAGTATCCAGACCGTAATACATCAAGTTTGCAATAGTTTTATCAAGTACGAATCAGTACGGGCACCTGAATGGCAGCCGGGATGCGGCCAGATTGGAACATGACCATTGGAACGTATCAGGGGCTGTGCACCATTCAAAGGAATGAGGAGGATTATTATGGTAAAGAAATTGATTACAGTTGAATTGGCATCAGGACTTGAGGCGAGACCGGCAGCAATGCTCGTGCAGGTAGCCAGTCAGTACGAAAGCGCGATTTACCTGGAAGCAGAGGCAAAGCGTGTGAATGCCAAGAGCATCATGGGAATGATGACTCTCTGTCTGACCGCAGGCGAATCCATTTTGGTGGAAGCCGACGGAAAGGATGAGGAAGCAGCTGTAACTGAAATTGAGAAGTATCTGAAAAACCAGTAACTACCGGTCCGTTTGTTTGGAGAGATAGATAATGGGAATCAGGCAGGACTTGCCTGGTTCTCTTTTCTTTTATCCGGATTTATGATAAACTGTTACTCGAATGATACCGCAAGGATAAGGAGAGAATAGGGAATGGCATTTACCCATTTGCACGTCCATACGGAATACAGCCTTCTGGATGGTTCCTGTAAAATCAAGGAGCTGACAGCCAGGGCAAAGGAGCTTGGCATGGACAGCATGGCTGTCACGGACCATGGTGTGATGTATGGAGTCATTGATTTTTATAAAGCTGCCAGGGAGGCCGGCATTAAGCCCATACTGGGATGTGAGGTCTATGTGGCCCCGGGCTCCCGCTTTGACAGGGAAACGGTAAGCGGCGAGGACCGGTATTATCACCTGGTGCTGCTGGCAGAGAACAACAAGGGTTATGAAAACCTGATGAAAATTGTGTCCAAGGGGTTTGTGGACGGATTTTACTATAAACCCAGAGTGGACTATGAGGTGCTGCGGACCTACCGCGAGGGAATCATTGCCCTCAGCGCCTGTCTGGCAGGGGAGGTGCAGCGCTGCCTGACCAGAGGAATGTATGAGGAGGCGGTCAGGGCATCCGAAAGGTATGTGGACATATTCGGAAAGGACAACTTCTTCCTGGAGCTTCAGGACCACGGGCTGCCGGACCAGAGGCTGGTAAACCAGGGCCTTATGCGCATGAGCAGGGATACGGGCCTTAAGCTGGTGGCCACCAACGATATCCATTACACCTATGCCGAGGATGAGAAGGCCCATGATATCCTTCTGTGCATCCAGACCGGCAAGAAGGTGGCGGATGAGGACAGGATGCGCTACGAAGGGGGCCAGTACTACTGTAAGTCCGAGGAGGAAATGCGGGCCCTGTTCCCCTATGCGCCTGAGGCCATTGAAAATACCCATATGATAGCGGAACGCTGCAATGTGGAGATTGAGTTCGGGGTCACCAAGCTTCCGAAATATGAGGTGCCTGAGGGCTTTGACTCCTGGAGCTACTTAAACCATCTGTGCCGTGAGGGCTTTAAGACCCGTTACCCGGATGATGACGGCACACTGAGCAGCCGGCTGGACTATGAGCTGGATGTTATCCGCTCCATGGGATACGTGGATTATTTCCTGATAGTGTGGGATTTTATCAACTATGCCCGTTCCCAGGACATTATCGTGGGGCCTGGGCGGGGTTCCGCTGCCGGAAGCATTGTAAGCTACACACTGGGAATCACCAATATTGATCCGGTGCGTTATAATCTTCTCTTTGAGCGTTTCCTGAACCCGGAGCGCGTGTCCATGCCTGATATTGATATTGACTTTTGTTATGAGCGGCGCCAGGAGGTAATTGACTACGTGGTGCGCAAATACGGCAAGGACCAGGTGGTGCAGATTGTCACCTTCGGTACCCTGGCTGCTAAGGGTGTTGTCCGCGATGTGGGGCGTGTGCTGGATTTGCCCTATTCCCTGTGCGACACCATTGCCAAGATGATCCCGGGGGATCTGGGGATGACGCTGGATAAGGCTCTGACCATGAATCCGGATCTTAAGAAGGCATACAATGAGGATGAACAGGTCCATTATCTCATCGACATGTCCAGGCGTCTGGAGGGACTGCCCAGGCATACCTCCATGCATGCGGCCGGAGTGGTGATTGGCAGCCGGTCCATTGACGAGTTTGTGCCTCTGTCCAGGGCCTCTGACGGCACCATCACCACCCAGTTTACCATGACAACCATCGAGGAGCTGGGACTTCTCAAAATGGATTTTCTGGGGCTGCGGACCCTGACGGTTATCCAGAACGCGGTGCGGCTGGCTGAAAAGGACTACGGCATAACCATTGACATTGACCACATTGATTTTGACGATAAGAAGGTGCTTGAATCCATCGGAACAGGCAGGACCGAGGGCGTGTTCCAGCTGGAAAGCGCGGGGATGAAGAGCTTCATGAAGGAGCTTAAGGCGGAGAACCTGGAGGATATCATAGCAGGTATCTCCCTGTACCGTCCGGGCCCCATGGATTTTATACCCAAATATCTGAAGGGAAAGAACGACAGGGCTTCCATCACCTATGACTGCCCCCAGCTGGAGCCCATATTAAGCCCTACCTATGGCTGTATCGTGTACCAGGAGCAGGTGATGCAGATTGTGCGTGATTTGGCCGGATATACTATGGGACGAAGCGACCTGGTGCGCCGTGCCATGAGCAAGAAGAAAACGTCGGTCATGGAGAAGGAACGCCAGAACTTTGTCTACGGCAACCAGTCGGAAGGGGTTAAGGGCTGTGTGAACAACGGCATTGACGAGAAGACGGCAAACCACATCTACGATGAGATGATTGACTTTGCAAAATACGCTTTCAACAAGTCCCACGCAGCGGCTTACGCGGTGGTGTCTTACCAGACAGCCTATCTGAAATACTATTACCCCAGGGAGTTTATGGCGGCCCTCATGACATCGGTTATGGACAATGTAAGTAAATTTTCAGAGTATGTGCTGACCTGCCGCCGCATGATGGGCATTCCGGTGCTGCCGCCGGATATCAACGAGGGCGAGAGCGGCTTCTCCGTGTCAGGGGACGCTATCCGTTACGGCCTGTCCGCCATCAAGAGCGTGGGCAAACCTGTGACAGAGGTAATCCTGGCAGAGAGGGAGAGAAACGGTCCCTTCCGTTCCATGGAGGATTTCGTGGGGCGCATGAGCATGAAGGAAGTGAACAAGAGAACACTGGAAAATTTCATCAAGTCAGGCGCTCTGGATACCCTGCCCGGAACCAGACGGCAGAAGATGGCAGTGGCGCCCACCATGCTGGAGGAGAAGGCCAGGGAGAAAAAATCCATGTTTGAGGGACAGTTAAGCCTTTTCGACATTGCGGGTGAGGAAGACAGAAACGAATTCCAGATTACATTTCCGGATGTGGGGGAATACTCAAAGGATGAGCTTCTTGCCTTTGAGAAGGAAATACTGGGAGTCTACATCAGCGGCCATCCCCTGGATGACTATGAGGATACATGGAGGAGGAACATAACAGCCACCTCCGCCCAGTTCATCGTGGACGAGGAGACGGACGAGGCAGGGGTGGAGGACGGCTCCAGGGCTGTCATCGGCGGACTGGTGGCAGGCAAGACCGTAAAGACCACCAGGACCAACCAGCTCATGGCCTTCATAACGCTGGAAGACCTTCTGGGACCGGTGGAGGTCATAGTGTTCCCAAGGGATTACGAGGCCAACCGGGACCTTTTTACCGAGGATTCCAAGCTGTTCATCAGGGGAAGAGTGTCCATCGGAGACGATCCGGTGGGAAAGCTGGTGTGCGAGCAGGTGATTCCCTTTGACAGTGTACCCAAGGAGCTGTGGCTCCAGTTCCCGGATATGGAGACGTATCAAGCCGGGGAGCAGCGCCTTCTGACATCTCTGCGGTCCTGCGAGGGAAAGGACCGGGTGGTCATTTATCTCCAGAAGGAGAGGGCCAAGAAAGTCCTTCCGGCCAACTGGAATGTACAGGTCACGCCAGGGCTTTTGGAAGAGCTGGGAAAAGGACTTGGTGAAAAAAATGTCAAAGTCGTAGAAAAAGGTCTTGTTTGAAATAAATGCAATTGAAAGCAGGATAAACCCTTATAAAGACTACATTTTATGATTCAAAACCACTAAAATGTGACAACAGTTTGACAACACCTCGATTATGATAGAATAATATCGCTCAAATATAAGTGTCATAATTCATCATTCCTTGGCATATACTGGAAATATATGGACATACTAATCATATCCATAGCAAATAGTATATACGTAAAAGGAGAACATAATTATGGCACGAGGAGTAAGAAAAACACCGCTTGAAAAATTACAAATTGAACTGACAGAAGTACAGGCAACTATTAATCAGTATGAGAGCTGCTTGGAGACGATGAGGGAAAAAGAAAAGTCAATTCAAAGTCAGATAGAATTAGAAGAGTTTAAGGAATTAAAATCCATGCTAGATGACCAGGGGATGACCATGGAAGATATCAAAGAATTGGTATCTACACAAAATGAAATTCAGCAGAGTGCTTAACGGCACTCTGCTTATTTTTTTGCTATAAATCATTTATGGATTCTTTTTTATCAGTAATCCAATCTTTTAGCACGATATTGATGTACTGGCTTACGGAGCGGTCGTCATCTTCGGCTAACTCTTTTATCTTTTCCAAAATATCGGAATCAAGCGTGATGCTTATACGTGTTTTTAATGGTTTCATATAACATACTCCTTTTACGTATAATATATCATTATTGGACATGAGATATTGATTAATGCGATTAAATCATATAAAATAATACATTATACGATTGATGGGAGGCGCTTTATGAACAATGAACTCATGGAAGTACTTAAAGTATTGGCTGATAAAAGAATGGAAATATCTGTAGAGGCTATGTGCAATGATGACTGTGAATATAAAAAGATGGAAGAGAAAGCTTTTGCTATGGGAATGATATATGACTCATTAAATTTGGACCAATGTATAAGAGAGATGATTGATAATCTGTTAGCTGAGAGGGATGGATTGAATATAGAAAAAGTATCATTAGCCTATTGGGCAGGTGTAAAGGATGCAATAATCATTTTAAGACAACTAGAGGTAATTTCATTTTAAGAACCCGTGATAGGGTTCTATTTTTTTCTTGACACGAACATGCGTTCGTGTTACTATATAATTATAAACAGAACAAATGTTCTTAAAATTGAAAAAGGAGGTTGGACTATGGGAGGAGTAAGAAAGCAGAACCAAAATGGCTTGACTGATAAAGAACAGAGAATATATGACTTTATCGTAGAAGAACAGGAAAGAGTTGGATATCCGCCATCTATAAGAGAAATATGTGAATATATGGGGCTGAAGTCCACATCCTCAGCTCACGGTTATTTAGTAACACTAGAAGAAAAGGGACTTATTAAACGTGATCCAACTAAGCCTAGAGCATTAGAAATAATTTCAAATAAAACCGAACAGTGTAAAATCATACATGCACCAATCATAGGTGATGTTGCAGCTGGTACCCCCATACTGGCTAATCAAAACGTTGATGGGTATTGTCCATTACCAGCTGAAGATTTTGGGCAAAAGGATGTATATATGCTACGGGTCCATGGCGATAGTATGATTAATGTTGGGATATATGATGGAGATAAGGTAATTGTAGAATCATGTGATACTGCTGAAAATGGAGATATTGTTGTGGCTCTAGTAGATGATTCTGCAACCGTAAAACGATTCTTTAAAGAAAATGGCCGTTATAGATTGCAACCAGAGAATGACAATATGCCTCCTATGTATTTTGACCAGGTAATGATTCAAGGAAAGGTTATTGGGTTACTAAGGACAATGTAGTATTCTCGGATAGATGGGGTGATAATATTATGGATGTAACATGTATTAGTGATGTATTTAAATTTATTCATCGAGTAATGAACTTAGAAATGGATGAGTCTATCTATTATGATGATTCTTGTGATGAAATAGATGAGGAGGGGACACTATATGAAGATTACGAAGGACAATCTCAATGAAGTTATGTTTGAGAATCACGATGCACGTTTGCTTATTGAAGATGTAGTTACTCATACCAGTGCCAATCTCTATTATTATCATGATATAGAGATAACAGTGCAGAAGGCTTTAGAGATTTGGAATAAGGCACAGTCCGCAGATGAAGATGAAATTGAAGGGCAATACAGTGTATCTTTCCTTGACTTTTCAAAAGAACGTATTCCTGAATTACTTTGTTCATAAAATAGGAACCAGAAGAACGGTTCCTTTAATTTCCACTACCAACCGAACATACATTCGATTATAATAAAGCTAGAAGAGGTGATTATGTGGAAAGAGTTATATTTCATATAGATGTAAATTCAGCATTCTTATCCTGGGAAGCAACATATCGAGTACATCACTTGGGAGCAAAATTGGATTTACGTGATATACCAAGTGTAGTAGGTGGCGATCAAGAGAAACGTCATGGTATTATCCTGGCTAAATCTATACCAGCTAAGAAGTATAAAATCCAAACAGGAGAACCAGTAATTGATGCAAAGCGTAAGTGTCCTGAGCTTGTTGTAGTTCCACCCAATTATAATCTATACCAACGGTCTTCTAAGGCGTTGCTGTCCATTCTGAGGCGTTATACAGATAAAATAGAGCAGTATAGTATAGACGAAGCGTTCATGGATATGACTGGGACTGAAGAATTATTTGGAAGACCAGAGGAAGTGGCAAATGAAATCCGAGAGACGGTTTATCGAGAATTAGGCTTTACAGTAAATATTGGAGTTTCCTATAACAAGATACTGGCTAAGATGGCATCGGATTTCCAAAAGCCCAATCGTGTCCATACACTTTGGCCGGATGAGATACCAATTAAGATGTGGCCTTTGCCAGTACGGGATTTATTTTTTGTCGGTCGGGCAACAGAGAATAAATTATTAAACTTAGGAATCAGGACAATAGGAGAAATCGCAACATTTGATCCATATATTTTAAAGTCACATATGCATAAACATGGCGTGACAATTTGGAAATTTGCACACGGAATTGATGTATCAGAGGTGATTGACACACCACCGCCAAATAAAGGGTATGGTAATAGTACTACAATAGCCTTTGATGTGACCGATACAAAGACTGCTAAGTTAGTCTTATTATCTTTGGCGGAGACTGTAAGCGCAAGGCTCCGGGCAGATGGAGTCAAGATTGGTGTTGTATCTATAAGCATTCGTGACTGCAATTTGCAATTTTATGGTCATCAAATTACATTGGATATATCTACTGATTTAACAACGGAAATTTACGATGCAGCTTGTCGGTGTTTTGATGAACTTTGGAATGGGATACCAATACGGCATTTAGGAGTCCATACAGAGCACGTAGATGGGTCAGAATGCCGCCAAATGAGTTTGTTCGACGGGATGGACTACGAGAAACAAAAACGCGCGGAAATGGCTGTGGATGCGCTCAGAAAACGATTTGGGATTGACAGTATCAAAAGAGCATCGTTCATCGAATCCCCTAATAGAGATAAAGAGAACTTAATTGACCATATGAGTGGTGGAATCAGTCGTGAAAAGCGTACTGTGGATTATGAAAAGGAAATTATTATTTAAGGAGTTGAGTAGTTATGTCTATCTTTGGCATAGGGACTAATACCCAAGAGACTGACAATGGAGAGCTAAAAGGGCAGATGTTTCATATAGCTTGCATGGCATGGTTTCCAGCTTATAGTAAAGACCCAATTCCTGTAAGTTTTAAATTTATGGGAGAGGATGGTTCATGCCAGAGCGTCAAAGACATTTCAATAATAGAGGACGAAGAGAAAAATTATTCTGGAATACCAAGCCGTGAATACAAATGTAAAGCATTTATTGGTGGACTGGAACAGATATTTAAATTAGTGTACTTTACGGAGGAATACAAATGGGTAATGGTAATTTGACAGCTAAAGAAGACATATCTATCGAGAATTTATACAATTTTATCCGTGCATCTCTAGTAGCTTTACAACCTACGGATGGATTTGGCGAAGCCGATTTTACGTGTCCAATTTGTGGCTCTCAGGCACACATTAGGAGAGATAAGGGTGAGATATATAATAATGGCGATATAGAGTGTCAGTGTGGGTATTCCTTTCATTTCTAGTTTATATCATGTTATCAATCATGGTAAGATAGTGAACATATTTACAAAGGATAGTATTAACCAATGAATAAAATGGGCTATGAAGTAGGAAAGTAAAATGGTAAATATTACCAGCGGTTTTTTTGCTGGTTTAGAGATAAAATTAAGTCAGGGGTGGTGCTTATGGATAAAAATAAGAATTCCAATGAGCCTGATTTTAATGAAGTCAATATGACAGATGAGGAACTGTTGGACGAATTTGAACGTGCGAAAAGGATAATCTGTGATGAGATACCTAAAGCCCCGCCAGATGAATTTGAGGTCATTTGGCAAAGAATTATGAGAGAGGAGGACGACGAAAAATAGATTTCATAGTTAAAAGTAAAAAATAGGATGACTGAGTATGTTGCTCGGTCATCCTATTTTAATGAAAACTCGTTTTATCCGTTATCGGTATGTACTTCTGAAATCAGCAGTATACCAATTCTTACTCCTTCAATGAATCCTTCTTCTTGCCCTAAATCCAATAGGTTCAAAGATAACTCGATTAAATCATCAAAATGCTGAATTAAATTTGATGGTAATTTTGTTCTAAAATCCTGTTGTTCAATATTAAGTTGATTACTTAATTGTGTGTATTCTTTTGAGTTAACACCAACGTCATTTGTAATGTTAAGCTCTCCATTATATATTTTTCTTATTATACTACTCATAAGTTTCTCCTTATTTATAATATTTTTCAACTCAAAATATTAGTTATTAGGTGGTCCCCTACATTTCACGTCTATTATTATACTTTGGTAATATAAAAATATAAAATTATAATTATAACTCTATAACATTAAATATATATTATAAAAATTATTACATTTTTATTAATAATAATAAAATATTAAGTCAAAGTTATTGACTTTCCATAAAAAAGTTGCTATATAGATATTAAAAAATAAGAGGAGGATGCTAGGTTGAAAGAAAAAATCAAAAAAAATCGTAACTTAACAA
>UMFL01022137.1_pt1 | contig 38209 bp, 30 predicted proteins | sample 1965001 | NCBI WGS metagenome assembly UMFL01 (sample SAMEA4836045, study PRJEB28245) | human gut metagenome | biome: gut microbiome; material: fecal sample | place: Denmark | collected 2008 | reverse complement strand
CTGCTCCCGCACCGACTCGGTTCACGCGGGTATCCAGTTTATTCACTTTACCACCGATGTTCGTCACATTATTCGTAATGTTCTGTATGTCATTCTTCACGGCATGGAGCTGGCTGCCGTTGACGGCATCGGTGGAGGCGGCGCTTATTTCACCGGCAGCCACATGGGTAATCTTTTTGCTGCCCGCATCAATGCCGTCTTTGGTCACGGACGGGCCGCCGGCAATAGTCAGGCCCGCATTATCTATCTTCGTATTGCCTGTCTTCATGCTGCCGTCGCTGCCGAGATCGATATTCTTAGCCAGTTTCAGGTTCAGCTTGCCGTTTTCGGAAACGACGCCGATATTATTGGCTGCCGCCACTTCTGTCGCGCCGCCGGTAATCTGCAGGGTTTCGCCTGAATTTTTAGTAATGGCGCTGCCCGTATCTCCCGCAAAGGTCAGGCTGCCGGTTCCGCCGCCCCCTACGAGACCGCTCACATCGACTTCATAGTTCTTGGACGGATCATTTTGTGTGAATTTGATTTTCTTTGTAGCCGCATCGTAGGTACCGCCCGTCGTATAGGTATCCTTGGCGGAGACTTTGTATGTATTTGTCGCCGAATCATGAGCAACGGTCACATTATCACCGGCCGTCACATTAGTCTTAGCCGCTTCCGCTTTGGCTTCCACTTTCTTCAGCTGCGCCACGTTGACGGCATCCGTATCTTCACTGCCTGCCGCCACACCGGTAATCTGGCGGGTCACATGTTTTGTCGCATCACCTACGGAAACGGCCGCCTCTGTGGCCTTCCATACAGAAGAGGTATCTGTGGATGCCGCCTTGATGGACGGATCATAGCCCGCTACACCGGCATCAACGGCAGACACGGATCTCGCGCCGAGCGCCACGCCGCCTTCTTTCTGCACGTTCGCGTTATGGCCGAGAATAGTTGCATTGGAAACGGTTGTTTCCATTTCACTGTCAGCCGAACCGATGACGACGCTGCGGGAAACGCCCGTCAGCTTCCTGCTGCTGCCGACAAGAGCATTCTGCGTGCTGACGGCGGCCGCGGTTCCGGTAACCGTATTATTGGAACCGACGACCTGAGAATCCCGCACATAATCGACGGTATTCGCATCGCCTACAGTTACGACGGCGCCGCCGCCCTTGGCGGTTTTAATGGCTCCGCGCAGTTTTTCCGCCACGCCTTTGGCGGAGGAAGCATAGTCTGTCCCTGTGTTGGGCAATTCGATTTCAGCGATCGAATTGGTCACTTCATTTCCGGAACCGAGAACCAAGGCTCCATTTGTATTAAAAGTCCTGTTCGCCGTACCTAAAACATTGGTCGCCACCCCTGCAAACGCCTCGGTTGCCGTTTGAGATTCGATAGTATTCAAAGATCCGGTAATGCCGGCGCCCAAGTTTCTCCACCGGCCCGCAGCATAATCTCCGGAAATAATAGAATAAGCGCCGGTCACAGTGGCAAAAGCGCCGTTGCCGAAACTGTTGGTGCCCAAGATGGTCGCATTCATCTGCTGATTGGCGGCCGCCATTTTGGCAGCATCGGAAGTGTCAACCGTAGTATCCCCTATTTGGCCGGTATATTTGTGGGTACCAAGCATTAGGCTGCCGGTACGGGCATAAGCATTTTCACCGATAGCAATGCCGCCGGACATTTTCTGTACATCTGTTGCAATCTGGATCGTATTTCCTCCCGTGTCAGTTTCCGTCTTGGTTTCGTACTGATTCATAATGAACGTTGCTTCCGTAGAGCCGGTCATATTCTGTACATGAGAGTTCTGCCCGACAGCGATACTGCCGCCCTGATTAACGTAGTTTTCAATATAGCTGTTGTTACCGATAGCTACATGCCCGCCGGACCACTGTTGGACACCGCCGGTATGCTGTACGTTGGCGTTAGTTCCAATTAAAACCATATTGGCCGCATTGGTTGTATTGTATGATCGAGCCGTCGCCACGTCATGGGAACCGATCACGACCGTCCCATCCGCATGCTCATTAACGGTACGGTTGTCGCCGACCACAACGACATTCTTCACGGGATCCGTCGCAGACCCCTTGATGATGTTGTTAGAGCCGATGACGGATACATGCTCCACATTTTCGACGTCATTCTTAAAACCGGTGATGAAGTTGTAGGTACTGGGCCTATTGCCGGTACCTGTCACGGTGTTGTTGACGCCGATGATGGATGTCTTCTGTGTGTAATCGGCTTTGTTGCCGCCGCCAATAGCTAATGTAGAACCGCCGCTTTCGCTATTTCTTACAGCGCTGCGCAATGTATCTGCCAGATCTTTTGCTGAAGCGCCGCCGCTGGACGGGGCATTAATGTTTGTAACTGAATTAGTGATCTCATTACCGGCACCGAAGATCAGGGAACCGTTGGAGTTGAAGGCCCGGTTCGCCGTACCGACGATGCTGTTCGCTACGCCGGAATACTTAGAAGAAGCAGTGGCAGATTCAATGCTATTCAGAGAACCGGTAATGGTAGCACCAAAATTCTGTCCGGCATACGATGAAAAACCACCCCCATCATATTTACCGGAAATGATGGAATAAGCACCATTAACTGTGGAAAAGGCGCCTTGATTAAAGCTATTCGTTCCTAAGGTAGTTGCATTAATATTGATTCCATACTTGCTTGTATCAGATGTATCTACAGATTGGTCACCTATATTCCCCCTATAATTATGGGAACCAATCATAACACTCCCAGTCCGTGCATAGGTGTTATCGCCAATAGCTATACTTCCTGCCACATTCTCCGGATTGTCGGGAATTTGTAATGTCCCCAAAAAATTTCCAGAGTGATAGGTTGTTTGCCCCAATGCAAATAGTGATTCCTGCTTACCGGTCATATTATTAATCTTGGCATTTTTGCCGATGGCAATACTGCCACCCTGACTGGCATAGTTATCAATAACAGCCCCACTGCCCACAGCCACATCACCGGTAGCGTTGCTTGCACCGTTAGAATACTTAATAGTTGCACCCTTACCGACAGCCACATTTTCCTCTTTCGGCGCGTTACTGCCCGTACCGATAGCAATTCCCGGGCCTTCTCCGGGCGGATTTGTCGCCGGCGCAGCCAGCGCGCTCCCGCCTATGCATAAGCAGGCAACTAACGCCACCATCGCGGTTTTATACCGGCCCGTTCCCGCTGTACCGTGAACGTACCCTGGCGCCAGTTCCGAGACGACAACATAGGCATGTTTCACCTTGCTCCATACGACCTTGTAAATACGATTCATGAATCCACACTCCTTTGCCATATTTCCTTTTTCATCTACATTGAAGCGACTATAAATATATTAAAAAATGATACTTTATTGTAACATGAATATATAGAAATAGGAAGAAGGTAAATTCTTTCTTGAACGAGTTCCGTAGCGTAATCAGACATATGTGACAAGCCCTCATGCGGAATAAGTTAAGAAGAATTCTGTTGCCACTTCATTGGGTGATTTAAATCCAAGTGTCCGTATGGTAATCCTCGCCTACTTTCGTTACTTTGGACACTTTACACTCCAGTGTCAAAGGAAATTCCGAAAGTACCGGCGCGTCCACAAACTCGCTCTTCGCCACATGAAGTACGGTGCGCACCACCTTATCGGGTACACGATTTCCCGACACAATTCCCAGATAATCTGCTTCCGCCATCGTGGAAACGGTCGCCATACTTACGGTAAAGGCTTTCTTTTTCAATAGATTCGCCACAGTCTTATGGGTATGGTCCAGCATGAATCCCACCTGGTTTGCATCATAAATCCCGCCCCAGGCCGCCACCATCCCGTCCACCGTGCCATCCGCGCTAGAAAGCAATCACAAGCACCGGCTGCGGGTACAGCCAGGTATTCGGTTTAAAATTCTTTCACAATGGATTCTCCTTAATTAACTAATTTCGGCTCGCTCATAGTTCTCAATAAAATTTGTATATGCCGCTTTAAGCCTATTATCATTCAATAATTGTGATAACTCTTTATATGTAATAATCTTGCGGATTTCGGTTGATTTATTTTTATATGGATGAGCTAATGTCGCCTCCGACCTAATATTATGTACCTCCTTAAAAACACTAATTGCTATCGGCATTAATGTCATCAATGAATCCATACTTGAAAAGTCTTTTCCCAAAACACTCAATAATATATTATGTACAATATCTAAATTTTGAACAGAACTACTTGGGTCAATTTTTTTTAGCATTATAAATCCTTTAAAAGCTCTCTCTAACTCTTCATAATATCCGGTCTTTTCTTTTACCTTTTCGATAAAATCTTTGGGAATATCTATATCATAGATTTCTTTCATCTTTGCCCTAAAATAATCTGTATCTTTTTGTGTTACATATCGCTGAATATACCTGTTGATTTTATTACACGAATGTAAATCTAAGTGTTCAGATGGGAACTCTTCATTCCATAAAGAATACCCTTGTATAGATAACATATATGCATCATTATTATTTTTACAATTAAAAATATACTTCCTTAACAATAGCTTCTTCGCCACCGAATCTTGCATGCTTTTTATCTTAACCCACAATAATACTTGCTGTATAAAATAATTATCCTCGTCATCTATGTGATATTCATTAAGAATTTCCTTTTTTTCATTTCTATAAAGCCACTGAAACATTCTATATTTAAGTATCCACGATTTGTCGTGATCACACTGTTCTAATATATTTTCATCGAAAGGCAATGTTTCATATTTCCCCACTAAAACTGCTTTATTATACTGAAACAACACCTTTTCAGAAGATATATACCTAATAATAAATTTAATAACTTCATCATCAGATGGAAAGCATCTATTTAAGTAAAATATCACTGGCTGAAAAAAGGATGTGAACAACTCTTTATTATCCAATAGCATTTTTTTGATTTCATCATCTTTATTCAGTTTATATAAAGAAAAATTAATTAGAGTTTTATCGATTTCCTTATCCTCTATACATCTTTTTATTTTATTTTTTAGTCTATTATGTTCTCCCTCGCTTAAGCGACCATTCGATTTAAAATGTCTTGTAATAACAGAGAAATTATTAAACATCTGTTGCATATGTCTATCTATATTCTCTATCTTTTGTACATGGACTTTTGAATTTTGTGGTATCAATCCTAAATCTCTTATCGCTAGCTCTAAAAATAACTTAAGCTTATTACCTCTCTCCACAGATTGAACCATCAAATTTATATCATCGACATATCTAAAATATTTAACACCATTTTGTCGCCTCATAAACGCATCAAGCGGAAATAAGTATATTTCAGCAAAAAATGATGAACATAGTGGCCCTTGAGGAAGTCCATGAGTTTTATTATATCTCTCATCAAACATTGTTGTTGTCTCAGCCCATTTACCAAGACATTTTTTTAGAATCATAACTATAAGTTTATCTATTTCATTATTTAACATTATTTGGGAAAGTATTTCATGATCAATCAAATCAAAAAAGGACGCCATATCAAACTTTACACAATATGTATATCCATCACGATATGTTTCTTTAAATATATTATTAAAGCGTTTCCATTGCTTTTTCCAAGACTCAAAAAAAAACTCAGGTGAATAGTCATCTGTTGTTTTCTTGAATATATTACCAAAAGTATTTACATTAAAATAATCTTTAACTTTTTCATGCATAATATCTGCCACTATATTTGCTAAAGACTGATATACTAAATAATCCAAAAAATTAAGTAGAGTAATCGGCCTAACAAACCCACTTGATTTAGGAATATAATACCGCTTTGTCATTTGTGGTTCATACATATCATTCTTAATCTCATTTATCAACTGGTTAATATTATCTTCAAACTTATACTCAAATGCCTTTATATCTCTATCATAAAACCCTTTATGTTCATTTCTGGGAGATCGAACAATCCGTGCAAAAGCCAACTCAAAGTTTTCAAACGATAAAAATCTATCATACTGTTGTCCCATGTTATAATCTCTCCACTCCTAATGTATCACTCTGTCAATAGATAATATCTTTATTAAAATATTATGTCTCCGTCCATTACTATTTTCGCAACAAAAATGACTACTATACCACTTTTAAATTACTTAACATAAGAATGACAACTTGACACCGCTTCTTTCCTGTCTCTCAGATGCTTCTCTTCCAGCACCTCATAGGCTGCCGTTTTGTCTATAATCCGGTGCATGAGCGTGTCCATCTCGCTTCCTTTGGTGTAATCCGCCGGTACATAGTAGCGGATGCGTTCGTCCCGGATCATCCGGCGTACCGTATCTTTGCTGGCCGTATTTTCCAAATCGTAGACGCCGACGGAATGGCCGCCCAGTGAATTGACAAGGCGCATACAGGAGATATCCGTGGCGCTGTCGCCGATGTATACAATATTCCTGAACGGGACGCGCAGTTCGCCTTCCGCAAAGTGATCGTTCACCGCATTGTCATTGATATCCAGGGTTCCCTTCTCTATGCGGAAAAGAAACTGCGTCTTATTCGTGTAATTGATCACCTGCGCCGGCCAGCAGGGCTCTCCATGCTCATTGTAATAAAAGGAACTGGCGTAAATATGGGTGAAATCATTCGCAATCGCCGTCCCTTCTATGATCTCCCGCAGACCGGAAGAAATGATGTAATGCTCCACAAGGATGCCCCGTTTTTCCCCATAGGCATTGATCCGGCGGAACCATCCTCTAATGCCGTCGTACAGCCTGACTTTACCGCCGTACTGTTTCAGCCTTTCCTTACTCAGTATTTCCTTCCCTCTGGCGCTCTGAAGCATTCTATACATGTACGCCAAATTCTGATCCATGCAGTGTACTTCCGCCAGCCGGTTCGATTCCGCCTAAAAGCTGTCTACATCATAGTCCACGGCACGGATATACCCGTCCTGCATATTTTCAGGGGAAAGCGTCCGATCAAAATCATAGCAGACCGCCAGCACAGGCCAGTCCTCTATTTCTCTGCGCGCTGTTTTCATGATGTACACTTCCTTCCTACCCGTATTTTTTAAAATCATTATACTTCAATACAAAAAAAGAGCCCTTTAAAGTAAGACTCCTTCAATTTTCATATAAATATTTTACCCGCCGGTTAATAAACGAATTGAATCCATGCCCCTGCGCCGCCTCTGTATCTGCAAATTCCACCTCAATATAGGTATCGCCAATCTCATATCCTGCTATACCGGAATTTCCATTTACATTTTGATAGATTTTCATCTATTCTCTCCATAACAAAATACAATAAATCATACATGATCCAATACTTTTAAATAATCCCTTAAATAATATAATGAACTTTGTTCCGTATTAATGTATTCTTCCTGAAATATTCCTTTGGAGAAATCTCTTTTCATATAGAATAAAGGCCTTCCGGAAAAGTATCTTTCAGCTGTGGAAAAGTTGCCTCCCGCACCTGTATACTTGGAAAACAAATGTTTATCCGCCTTTTGTCTTGCTTCATTAGCATATCCGAGATGGGGATATAATGGCCTGTTATTACTGCCGGGCAAACCGCGGAGTAGCCATTGTTCAAAATCAGGAAATGACAAAAACATATTATTCCCAATATTTTCATTCTCCAGAAATTTAATAGTTGTAATAAGATTTTTTCTTTCCGTCTCTTCCTGTGCTCGGTCCAAATCACAAAGAACAAATACAATATCAAGGCTATCCCTTCGCTTTGCAATCCAATTCTTTATACCAACATATCCACCGCCCTGATATTCCTCTACACTAAACGATATATTCAGATAATCCTTTTGGTCAAAAAGATAGAAAATGATATTTTTTTCAGTCTTCCCTTCCACCAGGAATAGAACCTTTTTCTTAGGTTTCCTTCTAGATGAAGCAGGCCTTCGAATGGATTTACTCACCGGCCCCACCAAACCTTCCTTTAAGATAATCTTCGTATAATTTATTTTTGTCATTACGAAGGTCAAAATCATCCAAAGAATAGACCTCTGATGACAAATCAGATTTTTTATTCACAATGTATAACTGCTGGGGATGAAAAACATTCTGATTCATCAAAAAAGGATTATGAGAAGTAATAATAAACTGCCCCTTATTTTCCTTCGTATTTATCAAATCATTAAACAACTCAAGCAAAGAACCCGTGCTGATGGAAGAATCCAATTCATCAATAGCCAGTACATCCCCATTGATCATATTGGTTATCAAAACATCCATTAAATGGCATATTTTTTGAATCCCTTTGGATTCTATTCCCAAATGGTAATTCTTTTTTCCCCGGAAAATAAGAACTTCATATCTGTCTGCCTGGATTTTTTCAAATCCGATATCCGTAATCGTTCCATCCAGCATATGAAAAACAGATAAAATACGCTTTTTATTATTTTCCCAAAAGCCCTTGCGTTCTTCGTTCACAACTCTGATGTCATTCCTATCCAGCAGAGGTACAACATCCCGGATATTTGTTTTTACGGTGGCTGCCAATTTTTGGAAAGAAGTAATATATTCCCCCATGTAGTCTTTCAGCTTCAGCAGATATAGTTCCGTAGAAACACCGGAAAATAACCGGATAAGGGCATCCCGCTCTTTTATACCGCTCAGATTTGCGATAGATAACTTCCCGTCAGAAAAAGAAAAAATTTCCTGTCCGTTTAAAATCAACTTTTCGGAAACGATTTTCTCACAGTCATAGGCAATTCGGTACACATAATCCTGATCACTTTTCACATCATATAAACCGATTTCAAAACCAACTGTTTCGCAGTCAAAATTAATCAGGTTCCGACGCATATCATCAACAGCACCTAAATTCAATCCGCGATTAATCATTGAAATGAGATGCTCCATGCCAAGCAGCACATTAGACTTGCCGGACGCATTCATTCCAAAAAGAACAACCGCTTTCATTAATTTATACTTTGGCGTGTGGATGAAATTATCTTCAAAACGGGTTTTTGTAATCCGTGTATGAGGTTTGGGAACAAAATAAAGATCCACCTTTTTCTTAACAGAAAGAAATCCTTCCATAGAAAAATATGTAATCATAACTATCACCTCCTGTCACTACTATATCAAATTGGTCCGATCAAAGTCAATAATATAAGCGTTTTTTTCGTTTATATTAATACCATCAAGATGAAGATTAGATCAATTCCCCTCCTGTAATCGTAATAGAAACAAAAGGTACGCCTCACGAAACATATGCCTTAAGACGAATCAAATGCAACAAAAAAGATGGTACAGCCACTCATGTATTATTTCCTGCCGATATTTTCCGTTTCAAAAAATGCCACCCCTTTTTCAGCCAGTCCCCATGTTCCAACATGACCACATCCGTCTCATAAATCTTTATATTCTGCTTTTCCAGCCATACATTAAAAAGACGTTCTGCAAGAAATCCAAATACTCTTTTTTCATATACGCTGCGCCCGGTCAGATCAATCCGTTTTTCCAACTCGAAAAGAATCGTAAAAAGCCAGGTGCAAAAGGAGTCTCCTGTTATCTTGTTGGGTTGGTCACTTGCAGTATAATAGAGTTCCTTCCTATTTTTTTTCACATATGGCCTGGTCTCTTACATTAAATCCTTTCTTGAACGGGTTCCAAAACACAACGACAGCATCGGCTTTAATGCACCGATGCTGTCGTTGCTTTTCGGGATGCGCGCATCCCCTGTATTATATGATTTTCCCGTCTGCCGGGTACTGTTCTCCGGTCAGGCAAGAAGGCGCTGCCCGTCATCGCATACAGCGATAATCGGGCTTACGCTTCAGGCGAAATATGGGAACCGTATATGTCACGGTAATCGCCTTTTTCCTTATTACTTTTATTATTGACACGGAGGCGTTCCACCTTATGCCGGTCGTTATCCTTGCCGGAAATACGATCGACACGGGTACGATCCAGATCCTTTATCCGATTGATTTCGGGTTCGAATTCTCCGATCGCTTTTGCCATGTTATTGTCAATCGGCGCGCCGTTCTGCAAAGCACGGTAGATGATAGCCGCAAATTCATAGCGGGTCATGGAACGCTCCCCTTTAAATTCACCGTCGGGGTATCCTACCAGAAGGCCCCTGTCGGCCAGAGATTTTACATAGCCATATGCCCAGTGATCCTGCGGCACATCCGGGAAGGTGACATCTTTCATTTCCGTCATGCCCGCCTGCATAGCCCCGCGCATAGCCTTGATTTCAGCGCTCTGTGCCTTGACAATCGCTTTTAAGTCTTCCACTTCTTTAGCCAAAGCGACCCGCGATGTGGACACATGGTTACCCTGTCCCAGCTTGAGGCTGACGCCGGCATTGACCATGTTTTCGCCGCCGCCGAAGGAACCGCCCACGCTGAACATGGTGTCTTCATTGGGACGATAGAACGCCCCGATCGCCACGGCGCTAGCATCTTTGTAGTTGCCGTAGCCGGCAGCCACATCCCACTTGTCATCCGGATCAAAATCCAGCGGATGGAGCGCCGCCAGAGCCGCCGCCCCCGCGCCGACCCGATTCATGCGGTCTCCCAGTTCATTGACGGCGCCGCCGATAGTGCGGATCGACTGGTTCGTGTTCCAGAGCTGAGCGCCGTTTACCGCATCGGTGGAGGTGGAGGAAACATCGCCTGCCGCCACATTGGCAATCTTCTTATTCCCTGCGTTGATACCGCTGTTATCGATCTTCACGTCTCCCACCGTCAGGGTATTGGTGGTCACGCTATTAAGCCCTTTCAGGTCTTTGGCCATGCGGACTTTCAGGTTATTGCCGCCGTCGGATACGACACCGAGGTTGTCATCGTCCGTCAGTTTGGATGTATCCGTAATGCCGCCGATGACGTTCACCTGTTCGTTCAGCTTCTTCTTGATGACAGTTCCCGTATCGCCGCCGTATTTCATACCGTCATTCAAAGTAGCTACTTCTTCCTTGGTGCCGTCCGGTTTTTCGTACACGATACGAGTCGTCGTCGTACCGGCCGCACCGTCTACTCCGGGCTTGCCGTCACGGGTAACGGAGATATTTGTTGTTACGCCGTCTTTACCGTTGATACCGATTTTTCCGTCTTTACCGTCTTTACCTGTAACGACGATGGTTTCAGTTTTCAGGTTCTTGTCCATCTTGACGACGACGTTACCGTTTGCGTCGGCAAAGGTCTTGATGTTTTCGCCGGAGTATTCGGAAGCGGCTTTTGTCCCTTCTCCCTTGATAGTGACTTTTTCTCCCAGGTTCCGGTGGAATTCCCCTTCATTACCGGCAAAATCCATGCCTTTTTTCGTCAGTTCTTCAGACGTATTGGTAATCTTTTGGTCTACTGCTTTGAGCTGGTCTTCCGTAGCCGCCTGTCCGCTGGTGATGTTGTTCGGATCCCAGGTTTTATTGGTCAGTCCGTTGACGGTGCCATCTTTCCCGTTGATTTTCACTTTTCCGGCATCAATGTTCCCTGTCGTGCCGTCAATGGTCACTTTGTCTCCGGCTTTGATGATACCTGTCGTGCCGTCGATGGATACCTGTTTGGTCGGATCGGTCCCCAGCGTAATATTATCATTCAGATTTACATGGTACGTTTTGGATCCGTCGGCATTGTCTTCAGAAGTCACCGTTGTATTTTTACCGTCCGCTACTTTTGTGGTAGCACCGGCTGCCGCTTTTTTCAGCTGGTCAACATTAACCGCATCGGTACCGTTGACACCGTCCGCCACGTTAGTGATGACCTGGTTATTGGCATTGAGGCCGTTATTCGTCACATAGGTCTTTCCGCCTACAGTCAACCCGGTATTGTTGATGACCGTATCACCGGTCGTTACGCTTTCGAGGCCTTTCAGGGCTTTGGCGAGACGGACTTTCAGGTTGTCGTTGCCGTCGGATACGACGCCGAGATTGTCATCGTCCGTCAGCTTGGATGTATCCGTAATGCCGCCGATGACGTTCACCTGTTCGTTCAGTTTCTTTTTGATGACGTTTCCTGTATCGCCGCCGTATTTCATGCCGTCATTTAAGGTAGCCACTTCTTCTTTGGTACCGTCTGGTTTCTCGTATACGATACGGGTCGTGGTCGTGCCCGGCGCACCGTCTACTCCGGGTTTGCCGTCACGGGTGACGGAGATGTCTGTCGTTACGCCGTCTTTGCCGTTGATACCGATCTTGCCGTCTTTACCGTCTTTACCTGTAGCGACGATGGTTTCGACTTTCAGGTTTTTATTCATCTTCACGTCGATTGTCGTATTTCCGGCAGGGTCCTGTGTGATAAAGGTTTTAAGGTTTTCTCCGCTGTATTCCGTATCGGCCTCGGTGCCTTCCCCTTTCACGGTTATCTTGGAGCCCAATTTATTGGTCTGTACACCGCCTGTATTGGCGTCAAACTGCAAGCCTTTGTTAATCACGTCATCCAATTTGGATTTGGAAGCGACATCCTTAATCGTAACGGTTTCTTTCTGGCCTGCATGGTTTTTATCTTCTACGGTTAAATCAATATCACCGTTGGCATCAACCGTATAAGACCCGTCCACACTGGATGCGTTTTGTACCAGCCGATAATCGGTGGCGTTGGCGCCTTGTTTCTTCACTTCATCGCTGACAATCTTCAACTGATCTTCCGTTGCACCGCGGCCGGATACAATGTTGGGATTTTGAATATTCCAGTCCTTATTATCAAGACCTGTCACATAGTTGCCGTTGGTTCCGCCGGATGTCTGGTTGCCCATCGTCACACCGCCGGCTTTCACCGTATCCGTAGCGGTTACTGTCTTCACATTAATGTCCCGGTTGAGTTTTACGCCGATTTTTGTATCGTCACCGGTTTGAGTAATCTCCGTCGTAATATTACTATCGCCGTTGACGGTGACTTTAGAGCCTAATTTATTCGTTTTTTCGCTGTTATTATCCGCATCGAAACGAAGGCCTTTATTGATGACTTCATTTTTAGCGTCATGCAATTGGCCGCCGTTTACCGCATCCTTGGAGCCGGATGCCACGTTGCCGTCAGCCACATTGGTCACTTTTTGATTATTCGCGTTGATGCCGTTATTGGTTACATAGGTCTTTCCGCCTACGGCCAGGCCGTTGTTATTGATGGTTGTATTACCTGCCGTAACGCTGTCCAGTCCAGTCAATGTTTTCGCCAGTTTCACCGTCAGCGTATCTGTCCCGTTGGATACCACGCCGATATTGTTGTCCGTCAGTTTGGACGTATCTGTCACACCGCCGACGATATTCGTCTGTTCGCCCAACTTCCGTGTGAACTTGTTAGCCGCGGCTGCCGCAGCTTTTACATCGCCCGCATAAGCCACGCCCTTATCCACTTCCGAAGTCACCGCATAGAGCTGGCTGCCGTTAATGGCGTCGGTACTGTTTGCGCTGATATCTCCGGCCGCTACGTTGGTGATCTTTGCGCCGCCAACATTTACCGTATTTGTCGTATCGCCAAAAGTGATTTTTGTACCCGTTATGGTGCCATCGGGAGCGGTCTTCTGATTGGAAATCGATGTAATTCCTGTCAAATCGCCGGATACATTCACCGCATAAGTTTTAATCGTACCGTTTGCTCCGGCTTCCGTACCGGAAGTAACAGTCGTATTTTTGCCATTAATAACTTTGACCGAGTCTGCCGCAATATCATTGATGACGGTCTTTCCAGCATTGGTAATATTATCCAGATTAGTATTGGCTTTGTCATCCAGTTTGGAATCCATCGTGGTCTTATTGTAGTAGTTATTATTCAGGTAGGTATTCACCGTATCTCCGGTCACCGTCTTAGTATCGCCGGCAGAAATCGTACCTCCTCCGATGTTGTCAATCGCCGTTTTGGTCGCGGCATCCAGTCCGACAGTATACGCAATCACTCCGTTTGCGTCTTCCGTGCCGCCGGTTACGGATACTTTGCCGCCTGTAGCGGCCGCCAGAGTCGTTTTTGTCGCACTGACCACATAATCAGTATGCCCGTCCGCAGCAACCGTACCGGTAACAGTAGCCTGCTTGGCACCGGTAACAGCAGATTTCGCCCCGGCAGCCGCCTTCTGCACATCACCGATATTGGCAGCGTTGGTCGTCGTATTTCCGCCGCTGGCTACATTCGTGATGACTGTGTTATTGGCATTGATACCGTTATTGGTTACATAGGTCTTTCCGCCTACGGTCAGCCCGTTATTATTGATGACAGTGTTACCTGTTGTAACGCTGTCCACTTTCACGTCTTTGGCCAGTTTCACCGTCAGCGTATCTGTCCCATTGGATACCACGCCGATATTTCCGTCTGACAGCTTAGACGCATCTGCCACACCGCCGATGATATTCGTCTGTTCGCCCAATTTCCGGGTAAACTTATTATCTGCAGCTCCTGCACCTTTTACATCGCCCGCATAGGCCACGCCCTTATCCATTTCCGAAGTCACCGCATAGAGCTGGCTGCCATTAATGGCATCGGTGGACGCGGCGGAAATACGACCTGCCGCCACGTTGGTGATCGTCCGCTCACCGCCTGCCTTGCCCACGCTGACCGTGGCAGCCGGGTTTGTACCTGCAAAGGCATGCGTTGTCCCGTTGATTGTCGCGGAAGGAGTCGCCACGGACACTGCCGTTTCCGAGCCGGCGCCGATAGCCACGGCACCTGCATTCGTTACCTTTGTATTATTGCCGAGCGCCACACCGTTTTCTGCGGTTACGGAAGCGCTGTTCCCCAGCACCATGGCGCCGGCGGCGGAAGCGGTGGAGTTATTGCCCATCGCATAGGCATTATCCGCCGTGATGCTATTCTTATAACCGAATGCGCCTGCCGTATTCCCTTTCACCGTACCGGCAGTAACTTTTTTGATCTTATCGCCGTTGGCTTCCGTAGTATCCGTAACGGTAGCAGAGCCGACCGTATTCCCGCTGCCGACAGCATAAGAATTATTTCCGTAAATATTATTATCCGTACCGACTGCCGCGGAAGATGCACCGGAGATGGTGCCGTCCGTCATATCGAAGCCTACCTTATTCGTATCGCCAACAGACGTGGATTTATCCCCATAAGCGCCGGCCTGGCTGCCGATGGCGAGGGAATTCTTGCCCCAGCTCCGCGCCATGACGCCGATGCCGGTGCTGGCAATCCCCTTTGATAACGAATTGACGCCGATCGCCGTGGAACCGACACCGAAGGACTGGGTCATTGCGCCCATGGCTATACTGGCCCCGCCGATAGAGGCAGTATTTGAATAATTCTGGCTGGTGCTGAGAGCTGCGCTCCCCAGTGTTGTCCCGGGATATAACGCCGCCGTTTCCCGTGTAAATTTATTCTGCACGCCGGCAGCCAAAAGATCGGGAACGGCCGCCTGCAGCTGGGACTTCACCTGATCAATGTCATTGCCGCCGATGGCGATAGAAGAGTGTCCGATAGACAAAGCATCTCCGCCGATCGCCATGGCCTGCGTACCGTAAACCTTCGCCATGCTGCCGATAGCTATCGACTGTGAATAGCCCGGAGTGTCCGCCGGGTTGGTGGTTCCTTTTCTGATGATATTCGCTTCCGCTCCGGAACCGAGGACCACATCGCCCCGGGAACCGTAAGACTTAGCTTCCGCTCCCATGACGACGGCGCCGGATCCCTCCTGGTTATGGTACTCGGATACCGTACTCACCGCCTGACGGCCCACCACCACGGTCTGAGATCCTGCAGCGTTTGCTAACGAACCGATCCCAATTGAATTAAGGCCTGTTACAGTGGAGGTATTTCCTACCGCTATGGCATTTTCATTATGCGCCTTGGCCACAGTCCCCAATGCCACACTGCCTGTTCCGGTAGCATCGGACAGCAGACCGTAAGCCGAGCTGTCCTGCCCCGTGGCATGCGCCTGGTCGCCGACAGCAAGAGAATGCAGGGCTGTCGATAAAGACAATGACCCTATGGCGGTTGCCCCCTGTCCGGTAGCCTTTGCCTGATCGCCCATAGCAATGGCATATATCTCAGTTGCCCGCGTCCTGCTGCCAAGAGCCACTGTATACTGCTTTGTTGTTTGAGCATCATCCCCGACGGCTATACTGTCGGCCGAATATGCCGACGATCCGGTTCCGGCATTAAACGATGCTTCCGCCATGCCCGGCACCAGACATCCTGTAAGGGCAAGGGCGCACACAAGGGCGCAGAGAGAATGGCCGCTCACTGCAGAAATTCCTTTACCCGCACTTTTTGTAATTTCCGAAACCACCACATAGCAATGCTTCACCCGGCTCCAGATGATTTTGTAAATCCGATTCATACATTTCCTCCCATTGCATTGAAAAGCAAAAAATAATCTATATTTCTCAAAACAAATAATTATTTCAAATTATAATATAGTACAATCATTTTTGCAATAATTATATAGTTTTTACAAAGTTTATTACAATAATGAATATAAGCAAAAAAACAACACCTCAAGCGCTGAATAAGCGTTTGAGGTGTTGTAAACAATTACTTAACCTGTGTTCTTATTTAACCGCTAACCATAAATTGGACAGTTAAAACGGCAGGAGATGTAACAACTCCCAGAGCAGTTACCCTCTGCCCCATAGGAACTACCGTCCCGTTTAAATTTACGAGAATCATTGTTCCCTCTGCCGTCCGGAAATTCATAAGACCGGTACCGGCAGTTGATATCACACTTCCTACAGTATAAATTTTAGTCCCGATCGGAACTCCCGACAAATCCCAAGCAAGTTGATATGACTCTATGTCCTCTATTGTCAGATTTCCCGGATTGACCTGATAGAAACTGCTGACATCACTCTTCACAGGACCCGCATAATAGCCTGCATCTCTTCTGCTGCTTGTACTTGTTGTATCATTGCGTGAATAACTTTCTGCAACATCATTTCGATAACTTACAGTACGCTGATTCGGTTTCCGTTCTTCATAGGAAACATTACGAATTACAAATACAGGCTGGTTAGCATCATTGTATGCGATATAACCGGTAGCTTGAAAGGGCGTATAACTCATTATTTTCCCGGCATTTTCCATAATAGCCGGAATTTCCCGTCCTTGTGCAGTAACGAAACGATATACATCATCCGCATAAGCACCTTCAAACTGACCGGCTACAGTAATATCTTCCGCTATTGCTGCCGTTCCCGGCAGCAATAGCGAAATTGTCATCCAAAGTGCAGTGAGCCATCTTATTTTCATCTTAACAGCCTCCTGTCACGATAATCTTTCTTAACCGCGTCCTTTGATAACACGTACACGCTGGATATCAGGCGTACCGTCAGAATGCTTGGTGATAGTGTCTACACGGATACGTTCCAGTTCAGGTTCGAATTCTTTCAAAGCTCTGGCCATTCGATCGTCGGCTACCGCACCGTTTTGCATAGCACGATAAATAAGTGCCGCCATTTCATAACGGGTCATCATCCGATCTCCTTTAAACTGACCGTCCGGATATCCGACAATAACACCATTCCCGGCCAAAGTAGCCACATAATCATAAGCCCAGTGATTTTCCGGAATATCAGGGAACAATTGCATTTGTGCCAAGTCCAGATTATCCAATTTCTTGCCTTCTGAAACTTTAACCATTGCATTTTTCATATGTTCCAATTCTGCCCGGAGATCTTTAATCTCTTTAGCCATCGCAACACGACTGGTAGACACATGATTGCCTCGACCGAGTTTAAGGGTGACGCCGGCGTTGACCATATTATTACCGCCGCCGAAGGAACCTCCTACGCTGAACATCGTATCTTCATTCGGACGATAGTAAGCGCCGACTGCTACAGCACTGGCATTTTTATAATTACCATACCCGGCTGCGAAATCCCACTTGTCATCCGGATCAAAGTCCAGCGGGTGAAGGGCTGCTAAAGCAGCTGCTCCGGCACCGACACGGTTGACACGGTCATCCATGTCATTGACAACATTGCTCAGCGAATTGACTACTGAATTAGTTTGATAAAGCTGAGAACCGTTAATCGCATCCGTTGAAGTCTTGGATATTTCACCCGGTGCCACATTAGTAATCCTGTTACCTCCGTTATCAAGGCCTTTGCTTGTCAAGCTGACAGTCTTAGACGAATCGGCTGAACTGTTCTTGATAGTAATCCCGTCCGTGTTCATCTTTGTATTTCCTGTCGTTACTGACGTAAGGTTCAGATCATCCAGAGTAGCTACAGTGTATTCTATTCCGCCTTTATCGTTGGTGCCTGTTGTCACCTTGATATTTTTACCTTCTTTAACGGAACTGTACTTCTGTGACTGCTTAACAATTTCGCCGGATACAGCCTTCAACTGATCTTCTGTAGCCGCCTGGCCGCTGGTGATATTGTTCGGATCCCATGTCAGGTTGGTCAGACCGTTTACTGTACCGGTCTGTCCGTTGATTATCACTTTACCGGATTTGACGGTGCCGTTGGAACCGTCAATTTTCACTGCGTTGTCTCCGCTGCCGGCGGTAATGGTTGCGGCATTGCCATCAATATTGACCTGTTTTGAAGAGTCATTGTCATCGCCAAGTGTGATATTATCATTCAAATTAACTTTATGATCATTATCAACGGTAATATTTTTACCGCTCTTGGCAGTGGCCCCATTTACAGTAATCTTTTTAAGCTGACGAACATTGACCGCATCCGTATCTGCTACGCCGTCTGCCACATTGGTAATTTTCTGATCGTTTGCATTAAGACCGCTACTTGTTACATAAGTCTTACCGCCCACACTCAGTCCGGTGTTATTGATAATTGTATTACCGGTCGTCACGCTGTTAAAAGAAGCATCCTTGGCAAGCAACAATTCGATGATCGTGTTGCCGTCAGCTCCCTGGCTGATCTTGGTCTTGACGTTCTTGCCCGAGTATTCGCTGTCCGCTTTCGCGCCTTCGCCTTGGATCGTGACCTTGCTGTCCAGTTTGTTCAACACGTCGCTGCCGCTGTTGGCTCCGAAGTGCAGCCCTTTGCCCGCTATCGTGTTGTTCGTGATGTTCGTGATGTTCTGGTTCAGCTTGTTTTCGTCTACGCTGTACTTCACGCCGTCATTGTCCGTCACGGAGGTCAGGTATTTCCCGTCTCCCTTGAACTGTACTGTCGGCGTCGTGTCTTTCTCCAGCGTGACCGTCTTCTGGCTGCCGCTGTCCGCCGTTACTCCGAATTGGGCCTTGATGTTGGTAATCGGAGTGGTCGAGTTGTTGATGTTGGTGATCAGCTTGTTCTTGTCGACACCGTATGTGACTTTCTTGTCGCTCAGGCTGACCGTCATCGTGTCGTCGGCTGTCGCAAATTCTACCGTCGGCGTCGTTCCTTCTCCCAGTTTTACCTGGCTGGTTGTCGTTCCCGCTTTCAGGTTGAACCCGCTCTTCAGGTTGTTGATGTCCGTCTTGTTGTTCTGTACGGTCTGGTTGTTGGTGATCGTGTTGTTCAGCTGGTTTTCGTCCAGTCCCAGGTTCAGTCCGTCGTTGTTGACTGTTGTCTTGACGTACTTGTCACCTTTCACCGTCAGCGGCGTGGTCGAGTTGATGGTCTTCGTCCCTTTCGGGGTGTTCGCATCCTGGATCACCCAGTTCACGTCGCCGCTGATGTTGTTGACCGCGTCTTTCAGGTCGCCGATCGTCGCCGCGCTCTTCTTCTGGTCTTCGCTCGCGTTGGCCAGCGTCGTCCCGTTCAGTGCGCTCTTCACGTTGCTGATCGTCGCCCCGCCGGCGTTCACCGTCCCGTCTCCCAGCGTGATCGTGGTATTATTGCTGCCCGCTTTTCCGTTCGAGATCGATGTGATCCCGTTCAGCGCGCTTGCCAGCATCATATTAATGTTGGTGTTGCCGCTGGCGTCCTGGCTGACCTTGGTCTTGATGTTTTCGCCGGAGTATTCGCTGTCCGCTTTCGTCCCTTCGCCCTGGATCTTCACGGTGCTTCCCAGTTTGTTCAGAACGGTTGCTCCGCTGTTGGCTCCGAAGTACAGCCCTTTGCCTTTGATCGCCTCGTTGGTGATGTTGGTGATGTTCTGGTTCAGCTTGTTTTCGTCTACGCTGTACTGTACGCCGTCAGTGTCTGTCACGGAGGTCAGGTATTTCCCGTCCCCTTTGAATTTTACTGTCGGTGTCGTGTCTTTGGTCAGTGTGACGGTTTTCTGGCTTCCGCTGTCTGCCGTTACTCCGAACTGGGCCTTGATGTTGGTAATCGGAGTGGTTGTGCTGTTATTGATATTGGTAATCAGGTCGCCCGTTATATTTTTGACCAGCTTGTTCTTATCGATCCCGTATGTGACTTTCTTGTCGCTCAGGTTGACGGTCATTGTGTCGTCGGCTGTTGCAAATTCTATTGTCGGCGTGGTTCCTTCTCCCAGTCTTACCTGGCTGGTCGCGCTTCCTGCTTTCAGGTTAAAGCCGCTTTTCAGGTTATTGATGTCCGTCCTATTGTTCTGAACCGTCGAATTATTACTGATACTATTATTCAGCTGGTTTTCATCCAGCTTCAAGTTCAATCCGTCATAACCGACTTCTGCCTTGATATATCTATCACCTCTGACAGTCAACGGATTATTCTTATCGATAGTTTTTCTACCTTGCGGGCTGTTTGTGTCCTGGATCACCCAGCTTGAATCTCCGCCCCCGCCCAGCTGGGCGGCTTTTAACTGTGCCACGTTGACAGCATCAGTGTCATTAGTGCCGGCAGCAACGCCTATAATCTGACGGGTTTTATTACGAGTCGTATCCCCCACGGCCACGGCTCCCAAGGTAGACTTCCACGTGCCGGTCGTATCACCATAATGGGAATTTCCCGACGGGTCATACCCGACCGCCCCGGCAGCAACATTAGCTAAAGAGCCGGTACCAATGGCAGTACCCCACATTACGTTTGCCTTGGCGCTGTTCCCAAAAGCAGCCGCATACTGACTTGTAGCCTCTGATCCGATGCCAACTGCTGTCGCGGTTTCCTGATTTGCTAAGGCATCCTTTCCTATTGCGATCGCATAATTTGCAGTTGCCTTCGCTGCAGTACCGATTGCCACCGTATCCCCTGCAGTTGCCCTTGTGCTATCACCCATAGCGATAGCACGCTCCGCTGTTGCCTGCGAACTTATACCGACGCTTACCGCATTGTGTGCATTGGCTAATGTTGAATCACCTATAGAAATCGCACTCTGGGCAAGCGCATCCGCATTCGCACCGACAGCTACCGCACTATGTCCCCGGGATACCACATCGACACCTAAAGATACCGCGCTATCGCCATAAGCCTTAGCAGTAGCTCCCATTGCGACCGAATTGACTTGCGTCACTTCCGTATTAATACCTACCGCTACTGACCCGGCTGCCGTTGAGCGTGCATTCCTGCCAATTGCCATCGAATTGGTTTGCGTTGCATTTGCAGAAGCACCGAGTGCTATGGCATCTATTCCGTATGCCCTGGCCTTGTCTCCGATAGCTATCGAATGAGTATTACTTGCGCCGGATAACGTACCGATCGAAATACTATCAGCGCCACTTGCCTCGGCCTGATGACCTATTGCGGTAGAACGAATAGCAGTCGCCTTCGTTTGTGTCCCCAACGCCAGCGCACCGTCACCTCTTGCCGTGGCTGCTATACCAATCGCTGTATTATATCCATCCGCCCAGGTACCATCTCCATACTGTGTGCCGGCCGAAACTTCCATCGGCCAGAACAAAGCACTTCCTGTAATCGCTAAAACACAAAGTATTGCTTTTAGTGAAAGTTCACACACTCCTTCCCTGCATATATGCTCATACTTACTTTTTCCATTTTTCTTTGTTAATTCGGAGACAACAACATAGCACCCCTTTACTTTGCTCCAAATAACTTTATAAACCTTATTCAATACTTTTCACTCCTTCCCTTTAAAGTATTTTGAATAAATAAGGTATAATCAACAATGTAATTTGTCAAAAAAATGCCAATTACATTATGATTATTTATTCCTACATGTATATAAATAACAGAAACAACTATATTTTTCAAGTTAAATCCACTTTTTTATATTATTTTGTTAAAAACTTTCTCTTGACTTTCTTTTTCTGATATAATTAATTTTGTAAACTATTATGTGTATAAATTATTTATCCAAGGAGGACAATCGCTTTATGAATAACGTAAGCATAAAAATCCCTTTAGCTGAAACAACACCTGCGGAAAAGGATGCGTTTATCCAAAAAGCTTTAAAAATTCTGTCCGAACTACTGGAAAAATTGGAAACCACTGTAGTTATTACCGTAGCCGAAGATATATCATCAGAAAAGAAATCAAAAAAGGAGTATCGTTCAAAAACAGATCTGTTGAAAAAATTAAAGAAGTTAAAAAAGAAAATAAAAAAGATAGAACGAAAGAAAAAAGAAAAAAAGAAAAAGAGAAAAGGCCCAAAGCAGAAAGAAAAGCATAAGAAAAAAGCGAGAAAGAGCCATTAAGTCAAACTGTATTGTCAATATCATCGATAAGACCTTACAGGTATAACAGAGCATAAACCTAAACGTCCTTCAAATAAAACCACCTCTTACCGTCAGACAGTACAGGTTAAACGGTAAGAGGTGTAACGAGGGACGTTTTATTTACGTTCTTCTATGCGATTGAAATTATTTTTGCTGAAGTCTAAGCAATTTTTGTTTCAGCTTGCGTTCTTAAAATATTCGATTTATGCCGAAGTTACTGAAAACCCGAAAATCCATACGCAAAGAAACAATCCGTTTTCTCCTTGCCTGCATATTAAAGGTATTAAGCGGCTACAATATCATGATTATTAGACTATGAAGATTTTGAAATCACATCGCTATTTTGCACTTTTCCGCAATCTCAGCGTATCCCGTTTCAAAATAAGGAACAATCAGTTCACTGATAATAGAAGTATACAGCACCGGGTTAACGTCATCTTCAAAGACAGGGATGCATACATCCATTATTATACCGTTCATGTCTGCAGCTACATAATACTTAAAAGGTTTTAACGCGGCATTCAATCCGGAAAGGTATTCATCAATTGCCGCCTTCTTATTCAAATCCATCTTGTCCGATGAAATAACCACTCTAATCATCGTATAAATAGAATCATCGAACACAACGTAAATCGGTAATTTCTTTATATTTGTGTCCAAAGACGAACGATAGAAAACGGTATGTACGTCATCTTTTTGTTCTTCTTTCGTAAAGCAGTCAATATTATTTTCTTTCAAAAATACATCAAAAACTTCAGATTTTTTTATTGCACTTGTGATATTTTCTTCCATTCCGTAATTCCTCCCGACCCCTATTTTATGATAGGTTTATGTATCAATTCTTGTTATTACTTGTAATAAGTATACTAATTATGTTTTGGATTAGTCAACACTATAGTATATGTCTGTAAAATCAATGCTCCCTATCTTATTTTTATAATATCTTCTGTATAACCTTTATAGACAAAGTTCGTTCCGAATATTCTCTTGTAGTCATTCCTGCCCAGACTTTAGAGAGTTCATTGGTTAGAATAGCATATTCTTTTCCTTCTTTTACCCCATGATCTTGACAGGCATCTATTAGTTCTTTTTTTACCTGAATAGCTTGCAATCTTTGATTAATCCATTCTCTGCCCTATCCTTTTCTAACATATGTTTCTAAAGCTCTGTCAATGGTAAGTTCCGAATCAATGATTTCATCGATTCTTTCCTTGACGACTTCGGCTAGCCACATTTTAAAAGGCTCAGCTTTTGTTGAGGCTATCGATTGAATAATACGGAAAATACCTTGTATATCTGCAACATCTGTATTTCTCATTTTTCCATTGTTAGCCTTTATTTTCAACTGCTTGCAAATTGTAAGTAGTTCACTTCCTTATTCTTCTATCCTCTTTTTTAACACTGCCCAATAGGTACCAGTTCCTCTAGCACTTTTTTGTTCGGTCAAAATTCCAAGAATGTCACAATACTGAAGTACCATTCTTTTTTTCATTACTCAAAGCAGAATGAATTCGATTTCCCTCAAATAAATTAATTTCGTTATCCAAGTTATTTTCTCCTTTATGCTGACATACTGTTTACAATAACTATTGATTTTTACAGTTTATGCCGCAGAACCCGGAATTGATTGGAAGCTGCTCTTCCATCTTCATAAAACACACTGCAGAAACCACTGAATTCGCACTCTTTTAAGATATACCTAATGCAGACACTGCACTTTCATCTCAACCAAAACCAACTTTCCCTTCTTTAATCCACTGTTTCATAGTTATCTTTTTGTAACTTTTCGTATTCATCATATATATCCGTTAACCCCTGTTCCTTTTCTCTCCATATCAGTTTATGGCCTTTAATATATTGAGCATTTTAAATAACAAAGACTATATTCATGTAATAAAGCATTTGTACAATTTACCGTAAGTTTGCTCTCTTTATTCTCCCCATTCGTTCAGCAAGGCTTCGTCTCTTTCTCAATATCTAAGGCATCAACACACGCAGGATTTCTGTCAAACATACAAAAATTTTTCCATGAGTTTTCTAATTTTCACTTTTTCCATTGCAAACTCTATTTCAACATAGCCGTTCCTGACCCGGCAGCACCCTATCTTTTATCAATAACATCCAATATTTCGCCGATAAAGATGATATGTGGCTGCCAGCCGCCTTCTCCGTCCGGATAGACAGCGGCGCCGGACGCATAATATGCTTGAACGTCGGATACAATATCTTCTTTCGTAAATTGATGCTGATATAACTTTCTGCAAACAAAGGTTAACTCCGCTTCTTCATAGGTCACTGAATTTCTTACGGCAACGGGCGTAAGGCCTGCCGCTTCCACCTTATTTTCCGTCCGTCCCGAATGGGTCCCCATATAGGCCAAGGCTCTTTTTTGCGACTTAGGGAAAAAGCTGACCGTAAATTCTTCATTTTCTTTGAGAAATTCACTCGTATACCGGGCCGGATGCACGTATACAGTCACCGTCGACCTGCCGTCTCCCCACATATTGCCCAAACTCCCCCAACCGACGGTACAAGAATTAAACCGCTCCGTCGTACCGGCCGTAACCAGAGCCCAGTCCTTTTCAAACATTGCAAACACACGATAGTCTTTTTCTTTATACGTCATGATGATTCCCCTTACACTGTAACTATAATTATACGCCCATTCTAATCATAAAAGCTCACGATCCCATAACCGCATTTAGTGCCGAAAAACGCACTTTACTTACCGATAACCGACTACCGAGTCAGTCGCTTTGCTTCTACCGGCAAGGCAGGCGACTCATATGTATATAGACTCTTCATCCAGCAGAAACTGTTCCACCCCTATATACAATATGCCGTTTTCATCCTTCCACGGTTTGATATAGTCACGGACCGCAACAATTTTACCGAAAGAATCAGGTATACGAATGAGGGAAGCTATCTCCTGCATTCGCTTTTCAGGTTCCGAAACAGACAGCGCCGACTGAATATAAAACCGCTGATTACCGCGGTTTACAACGAAGTCGACTTCAAGATGTTTTCGAACCTTTTTACCTTCTTCTGTTTTTATGTTCTGCTCGACAACTCCCACATCCACATCATAACCGCGACGAATCAAATCACAGTAAAGAATATTCTCCATAATATGCGATTCTTCCTGCTGTCGAAAACCGAGTCTGGCATTCCTCAGTCCTACATCCGTATAGTAATACTTCAGCGGCGTCTGCATGTACCTTTTTCCCTTTACGTCGTATCGGTGGGCTTCGCTAATTAAAAACGCCTGTGTGAAATAGTTAAGATACAATTCAATCGTCGCGGGACTGATACGAATCTGCTTTTCACTTAGAAATGTACGAGAAAGTTTCGTCGGATTCGTAAGGGACCCGACATTTGAAGCAATGATATGCAAAAGGTCTTCGAGGATACCCGTACCGTTTTGAATATTGTGCCGTTCAATCACATCTTTCAGATAGGTGCGCGTAAACAAATCTTTCAAATACCTGCTCTTCTCTTCATGGGAAGGAAGAGTCGGAACAACAGGCATTCCTCCATACGTATAATAATCAATCCACGCATTCCTCTGCTCACCTTCATACACCTCATAAAATTCAGCAAACGAAAGGGGATACACTCTGATCTCATCGCCCCGATCCCGAAATTGCGTAAGAATATCCGAAGAGAGCATTTTCGAATTGCTGCCCGTAACATAAATATCCGCATTTTTTATTTTCATTAAACCGAGAATAACATCAATAAAAGTCAATTTCGCGTCATCATTCGGCACATACGGATTTTGAATTTCCGTAACAAACTGTATCTCATCCATCAACACATAATACTGCTTAGACTTATCAGTAATTTTTCCCCGGACATACTTGTCGAGCTCCAACGGATTTCTATACCTTGCATTCGCCAAGTCATCAAGGGCAAGGCTTATAATCTGAACATCGTCAATTCCGTTTTTACGAAGATATTTGGTGAATAATTCAAACAAAAGGTACGATTTTCCGCTTCGCCGTATTCCCGTGACAATTTTTACCCTGCCATTATGCATTTTGGTAAGCAATTTTTGCATATATTGATTTCGGTTAAATTCCATTTATATTACCTCGAACTTTTTTTGCGGATTCCGCATTTATTTTCCGAGTTAATCATATCAAGTGAATAATTGTATTGCAAGTATGGTCAAATATTTTTTGCGGATTCCGCACTTTTAATTTGGAAAGGGAAATGCAGGTTTACAAGTTGTCCTGACATGATCAATCCCGTTGTCACCTCAGTCGCTTTGCTTCTACCGGCAAGGCAGGCGACTCACCCTACCGAACTCATGACCCTGCCGATGTAGTAAATGCCTCCTATGATGCCGACTGTAATCAACAGCCCTGCCAGAGAGGATAATGTCTTTAGAAACAATTTTTTATCTTTACGAAAGGTTGAAGCAAGGACAGTAAGTTTTAATATTACGCCGACTGTCGCTATAGGCAAGCCACAGATAAATACAAATGAAATCATATAAAAGCCGATTTTCACACTTCCCATTCCCAGTGAAACGCCTATGACAAAGGTTAAAATAAGAAACGTATCCAACCCGCTTGATACCCAGTACCTTCGTTTATTTTTATCCGCACCGTTCCATATTCGTTTTCCTGTATCTATCAGACATCTTATGAAATTCAAGTCGGGCGCCTCCCTGACTGAGCCGACGCTTAGAGGAAATAAGGCCGAATTCCCATCATCTCAACACGGCAGGATTACTCGTTGATCTGCCGGCGGCCGTAACATTTTCCTCCAATACGGACTATGCAACCGGAGTCCTTCAGCGTATTGGTATATATTTCTGAACAATTCTCCGTATTGTCCCAAGTCTTTATCCCAAGGGTTCCTGTGAAATATCCGGTTCTTCTCTTAATATTCCTATAAGCCTAAGCGCCATTGTACGTTCCAAAGCACTGTCATTATCAGTGGGTGCATCGGGCTTATCAATTAGCGCACTTTTAAGTGCCTTAAAACACAAGTGAATGCCATTTCCCAAAACCTCATAGCCAGGCAAGTCCGCCCCAAGTTCGCGACAATCATCGCAAATCTTCTGAATTCCGCGCCCCTCTCTCTCTATGTAATCCATTCGGTAACATACATTCGCAATGTCAGGCAGTTCAATTTTGTCTCCGTCTTACCTATGTGTCAGCATTTTGAACCTGACAGCCAATTCCTGCGGATACAGCGGCACCATACTGCCATGTCCGCAATTTCTTATCTTTACTAATTTTGTACCGGGAAAATGCCTTTTTACGTATTGGATATCCCATGCGCGGTCTTTCTCTTCTTTATCCCCGTACCAATATTCCAGATGGCCGGAAATTTCCGGCACCGGATCCGGCATCTTGTAATTATTGCAGGATTCAAAAGTACGCCAGATTGTCTTATAGCTCATAAAATGAAGCACCCCGGACAAGTACTCCAAGTCTTCTTTACTGTACTCATCTGTGGAGAACGCCTTTTCCAGAATCTTCAGCCCGCCCGCTTTAGCCACGGATACCATCATAAAATCTCTGACAGCGATAAGACGGGTGATGAGCCATGGCAGCTGATAAGGCGTGATGGCTCCATCTGCAATCGCATTCTTAACGTGGACCTTGTGATCCGCCAGCATCCTGAGTGCTACGCTGCCTCCCATAGAGCAGCCATACAGTATATCAACATCCTCTATTCCTTTTAATACAAGATAGTCCGATATCCGGGCGGAAATATCCTCAACACTTGTAAAATCTTCATTCGGCGCCTCCCTGTCGTAGCCAGGAAGCGCCGGAATAATCAGGTGAAAATCTTCGCAAAGAAGCGGGCAGACGCGAGAAAAATAATCCCATGTGACTACAGAAGGATGAATCAACACTATGTTCCGATTATTTTGCTTGCCGTATTCATGAAACGTCATGTCATCCCCCTTTTCTCATCTTTTAGACCGTATTCCTCATAACATAGAAAAATTATCCTGATAGACTTAATTACAACAAAGTGCATATTCCGGTGCTTCCGAGAAAGCAGAAGAAATATGACGAGCAGTTTCAAAAGCCAACCGAAAATTGTTTTCTGCGCGGGTAACCGCTATTATGTTTCGTTTTACAATTCAGACAATAAACCTTATCAGCAAAATGCTTCCTGTCTGCGCAAGTGAGAAAAGCGTAACCATGACGAACGGCCGCTGCAGAAAGTGTTCAAAATGTCCAGTATGTTATGAGTATATAGGTCAGTCAGAATGTAGGATTACAATTGCAGGATCACACTGCATATGTTACACCGGGGACTTTACTTTGTTTCCATTTATTGAACTGCGGTCGTTCTATTTTATCAATACTTACTTCAACCAGCGAATATATCTGGTCGGATAAAAAATCAATTCTATTACGGCTATTTTCTTCGTGAGATAACAGGCAATAACTGAAATCAACCAGGCAAGAAGAGTGACACCGACTATCATCAAGAAATAATCGGCAATCCCCGCTTTGACAAATACTGCCCTTATAACAGATACGGCGGGAGCATGCACCAGGTAAATGATTAGAGAATCACGGCCATACTTTCTAAAATAATTATGTATACGATTCTCCCTGAAATTAGAATAGATATAGAAAAACACAGGAATGCTCGCCATTTTCGAAATAAATGTAACAAAAGTTAAGCCGTTTGTATCATACCAGTTTTCCCCACCGAATTGAATTTGTATGAGCCAGGATATTAACATGATCGTGAGTGCCGCGATAAAACTTTTGTTATAGGAAAAAGTTTTATGTTCCTTTATCAAGCGGCCGAAATTAAAAGTTACCGCCCATGTAAACATGAAATGCAAAAAAGCGGGAAATTCAATTAAGGAAGCCGCGACAAAGAGAATCAAACTGATACCGAATTGAACTTGCACATTGAACTTACACAGGTCCAAAAAGCCGCTCAGTATATAAATTAAGACCAAAGCATATATATACCACAAATAGCTGATTGGGTGAGCAAAGATACCTAATAAGTCAGACCACGGATGAACAGCATGTGTTGAACTTTCCGGAGAAAGATTTTGCATAAACACATACGCTGCTGAAAATATAATATAAGGAACAGCCAGGCTTACAATTCGTTTGAGCATATTTTTCCCATATTCATCCCGGTTCTTAACTTCTTTATAAACAAGACCTGATAACGCAAAAAATACAGGCATAATGAAAGTCGCCAATAAAAATATCGTCCATTCGCCTATTTGCTGCTCTCCCCGGGCGAACACATTAGCATCATGCACACTTTTAAAGGCATGATAGATAACTACAAAAAGGATAGTCCATCCTTTCGCCCAGTCGATCCAGTCTATGCGGCCTTGTTTATCTGTTAAGACTGTACTTTTATTCATGAATATCCTCAACCTTTTATAGGAAATTTACCGATTTTATCACATCTGATGTGTAGTTTACCATGTCTGCCCCCCCCCCTTAAACCCCTTCACCACGGAAGGCTGTATCAATCAACAACCGCGCTATCGCCTTTTCCTGAGTGTTCCCTAATCAATACGAGCCGTTTTTCCATACTGAGAGTATTTCCTTCTTTCCGAGAAACCACAGATAATTCTTAAACCAATTTTCAGCTTGTTAGGGTGAGCCCTAAGACCCCATTATGAATGTCAAAAGTAAACGGGAATATATCTAAAATTATGCAGTAATAGCAAAAATATCATTATGTATATTTTATCATAGAAATACAAAAAAGCCCGTAGTTTTATCCTACAGGCTCTAAAAAATATTCGCTCTATATCTCCACTTTCAGATTGAAGTCCGGATTTAAATTCAACAACCGCTTTATTATCATGTATGGTTATTTTTTCAATAAGCCTTCTAACCAGCGTATCTGAATACTCTGTAATGGCTCGTGTCTGCTCTTCCAAAAAAGAAAACATACCACTTATTCTTTTCTGAAGTTCTATGTTTTTTACTGCCTTAGTCAAAATGTCATGTTTTTTCTTTTCTAAGAGCTATGATTTCCTCTCCGATTTCATCAATTATTTTTTATTCTTTACCTGCCTCAAGAAGTTTTATCTGTAGGGTCCTTTATCTTCATTTCCAACTTTTCCAAGCTTTCCTGTGCATCTTCATTTATAACCTCCCGAATACTCTCCATCAATATAGGAATGGTTTCATCTTTTTATTAAATGTATCATTTATTGCCGTAAGCACTGCTGCCTGCAAATCTTCCTCCCTTATCGTTTTAGCCGGACAATCAATCCCAATTGTTTTTTTAACCCTACTCACACACCTCCAAACCGTTGATTTGCATCCTCTGTTATTCCATTTTATTCTGCGGAATATATCTCCACAGTGACCACAAAAGACTATACTGGACAAAGCGTACTTTGAACTATAAATTCTTTTCTTTCCACCACTAAGTATATTTGCTCTTCTGTTAATCTCAGCTTGAATTCCTAAAAACACATCTCTATCAATAATTGCATCATGACCGCCTACTTTTGAATAATCCGCTTAATATTCCCATTCACATTCCTCCTAATTTTTTGCAAAGAAAAGCACCTACCTTTCTTAGTAGATGCCTTAATCTAGTTAACATATTTTTATACGGTTACAGTTTTTCCAACTGTCTTGCCTGATCCATTTTTACATAGATAACAGCTATAATTTGGACTTCTTTCTTGTTATTATCAATCCAAAAGTAAATATAATAATTTTTTACTCGAATTTTTCGAAACCCTAAATCTTGCCACGGTTTTTCATCAATACACTTAATACGATGTGGCATAATTTCCAAAGAGCGCATCGCGGATTTCAACAATTCAAGCATGTTCTTCGCAATACCGGGTTCTTTTAATTCTGTAGCAATATATTCTCGTATAAGTGTAAGATGCTCTTTTGCTTGTTTTGTAAGCTTTATCTTATACTTATCCATCACAGCTCTTTCTCAAGTTCTTCAAAGACATCATCTATATCATAAGAATCTCCTTGAATTGCCTGTGCGTAGCCATTTGCCATTAGTGAATTAAAAGCTTTTTCATCCATATTTTCTCTTACCGGTAAATTTTTAGGTATCTTCAAAGAAAATGGAATTCCATTATTTAAGATTATCTGTCTATAAAACATATCAATTGCTGTAGCTCTGGGAATGCCTATGGTATCTAAAATTTGTTCAGCCTGTTGTTTTATATTTTCCTGTATTCTCACATTTATATTTGCGGTTTTAGTAAGTGCCATGTCAATCACCCTCCTTTGAGGATATTATGCAATATTGTATCGCGTTTTGCAATACATACCGCTCATATAAAAGTATCTCTCTGCTATCATAGACATTCTCTATATTTTGATTACCACATTTAATGGCTCTTTTATATGGAAGTAAAGATTCTATATAATTAGTAGTAAGCATATGAGTTTGCATCCTTTCTTTAGGACTAGACACTTTTATGGTAAAGCATGTGAGTCTCATATGCTTTTGTTTTGCAAAAAAAGAATGCTGAAGTCAGCATCTTTCGATGTCGACCCCAACATGTATTATAGAATCTTCTTTGATATTCTCATAAGTTCCTTTACTTTCCGTCTTGGTAACATCTTCCTCGTCAAGCTCCAATTTTACCTCAATACGGCTGTCGATATCTTTCCTGCACAAAAGTGCTACCGCCTCCACATGATACGTCTGTGAGAACATGTCAACAGGCCGGATTTTTTCGGTTTTGTAGCCTCTTGTTTTCATGTAGGCCAGATCTCTTGCCAGGGTGGCCGGGTTGCACGATACGTAGACAACGCGCTTCGGTTTGACGCTTGCAATGGCGTTCAGGACTTTTTCTTCACAGCCGGCCCTGGGCGGATCGATAACAATGACATCGGGTTTTATACCGCTTTGCAGGAGTTCCGGCAGTTTGTATGCCGCATCGCCGCACGTGAAATGGGCATTGCGGATGCCGTTGTCTTTCGCGTTTTTAGCGGCATCGCGAACGGCCGGCTCGACGATTTCTATGCCGTATACGTACCTGGCCTGTTTTGCCAGGAAGAGGGTGATCGTCCCCGTGCCGCAGTAGACGTCGACAACCGTTTCTTTGCCGGTCAAATCCGCATAGGACAGGGCTGTTTCGTAGAGTTTTTGTGCCTGTTCACTGTTGACCTGGAAGAAGGATTGAGCCGATATGCGGAAATTCAGGTCACCGATGGAGTCGGAAATGGTCGGGCTTCCGTATATGACCTTCGTCTTATTACCCAAGATGACGTTCGTATGGCGCGTATTGATGTTTTGCATGACGCTCGTAAGGCCCGGCACTTCTTTGCGCAGCATGTGTACGAGGTCCTTCATATGCGGTACGACGGGCACGGCCGTGACGATACAGACCATGATTTCTCCCGAATGGACACCCGTTCGTCCCATAATATGGCGGACAATGCCCGTTCTCCTGTCTTCATCATAGGCGGGAATCTTATAGTCCTTCATCCACTGCCGCACGACGGGAATGATTTGATTATTTCCGTCTTTTTGTATGGGACAGGCATTGATATCAATAATGCGATGAGACTTTTCGGCAAAACAGCCGATGTGAACGGTCTTCTTTTCGCCACCTACGGGAAGCTGCATTTTATTTCTATAGTTCCACGGCCGCTCGGAACCCAAGGTCGGCAAGACGGGAATATCCTTCAGCTTACCGATATGCTCTACGGCATCCTTCACCTGCCTCTGTTTTTCCGCCAGCTGCCCTTCATAAGAAAGGTGCTGCAACTGACAGCCGCCGCAATCGGCATAGACCGGACAAGAAGGCTTTACGCGATGAGGTGAAGCCTTCTGTATGCTCTCCGGCCGTCCGACGGCATACTGCTTTTTTACGTACGTAATGCATGCCGTCACGGTTTCGCCCGGCAGGGCCCCGTCGACAAAGACCGTGAAATTTTCCACCCGTCCTACGCCTTCGCCGCCCGCACCGAGCCTTACTATATCAATGGTATATATTTTCCCCTTTTCCACAGGGACCTTGAATTTCTCCGCCATGACAACTCCCGTCTATCCTTCTATGACTTCCCCGATTACAGGCGCTTCTTCTACGTTTTTGCCCGCTTCAATGTGAAAGGCCTTACGAATGCGTTCCTCATAAGGCCTTATATCCGTACGTGCCGTAGCATAGACCGTACAGAGCGGGTCCCCTTCCGCCACGGTATCGTAAATCTCCTTATGAAGGGCAAGACCCGTATACAGCTCGATAGGGTCTTCCTTGCGGGCCCTGCCGGCGCCCAATTCCATGGCGACGGTTCCCAGGCCGCGTCCGTCGACGGCTGTAACGACACCGCTCTTTTCGGCTCGTATTTCACGCGTATTGACAGGCTCCGTCAGAGAATGTACGCCTATAAAGGACGCATCGCCCCCCTGAGCTTCCAAAAAATCCTTGAATTTTTTAAGTCCCGAGCCGTTGTCAACATGAGCCTGTAAGATCGCCTTGCCTTCTTCTACGTTAGCCGCTTTTCCGGCGGCCTTCAGCATGTAGGCACCTATAGTGAGGACCACTGCCGTCAGCCTCTTACCGCCCGTCCCCGAAAGGACCTGAACGGCTTCGTCGATTTCCAGGCTGTTGCCGATACTCATGCCCAAGGGCGCATCCATGGACGTAAGGACGGCCGTCGTCGGTTTTCCGGCAAGTTTACCGATGCGCACCATGGCCCGGGCCAGTTCTTCAGCTTTCTCGCAAGTTTTCATAAAAGCTCCGTCGCCGTATTTTACGTCCAAGACGATGGCCTGTGCTCCGCCGGCCAGTTTTTTGCTCATTACGGAACTTGCAATAAGGGGAATGCTCTCTACCGTTCCCGTCGTATCACGAAGAGCATACAAGAGCTTGTCCGCCGGCGCCAATTCCGCCGACTGGCCGATGACGGCGATGCCGATTCGATTCACTTGGTTAAAAAATTCGTTTTTTGTCAAGGATATGCGAAAGCCCGGCACGGATTCCAGCTTATCTAGAGTCCCGCCCGTAAAACCCAGGCCTCGGCCGCTCATCTTGGCCACCTTTACGCCTGCCGCCGCCACGAGAGGCGCCGTAATGAGGGTCGTCGTATCGGCGATGCCGCCCGTGCTGTGCTTATCTACTGTAATGCCCTTTATGGGCGACAGGTCGACGACTTCCCCCGAATCGCGCATGGCCGTCGTCAATGCCGCCGTTTCTTCATCACTCATGCCTTTAAGATACACGGCCATGAGCCACGCCGCCGCCTGATAATCCGTCACGTTTCCCTGCGTATACTCTTTTATAAAGCGGTTGATTCGAGACGCGCTGTGCTCTTTACCGTCCCTTTTTTCTTCTATAAAGTCTACGGGCCACATAGTCTACCTCAGTTCTGCCAAAAACGACGTGCCGAATGCCAGCGTCCCCGCGTCAAAATTATCCATAACGGTCTGTCCCAGATCCGCATAGGTTTTGCGCGTTCCCAAGTCCGTACTTTGCGTAAGGCCCGGGCTGTACACGACGAGGGGGACTTCTTCACGCGTATGGTCCGTGCCCGCCGCCGTCGGGTCGTTGCCGTGGTCGGACGTGATCAGGAGCAGTTCATCTTCCCGTAGCTGCGGCAAAAATCCACCCAACATGGCGTCGAAGTCCTCAAGGCATTTCGCATATCCGGCGGGATCGCGGCGATGACCGTACATGCTGTCAAAATCGACGAAATTGGCCATGAGAAGCCCTTCCGTGTCTCTGTGACGCAGGAGTTCACGTGTCAAAACCTCCATGTCTTCCTGATTGTTCGCCGTGTGGTAACTTTCGGTCAAATCGATATGAGCATAAATATCACCGATTTTACCGACGCCTACGACAGCATACCCCTTTTCTTTTAAATACGAAAAGGCCATCTTTCTGTCGGGCAGGCGGCTGTAGTCCTGTCTGTCGCCGGTACGGACAAATTTTCCCGGCGCGCCCACAAAGGGACGGGCAATGACGCGGCCCACTTCATACGGGCCGACGCATACTTCCTTACGCGTCACTTCGCAAATGCGATAGAGCTCGTCCAGCGGGATGACGTCCGTATGAGCGGCAATCTGAAAAACGCTGTCCGCCGACGTATAGACGATAGGATTACCCGTCTTTATGTGTTCGGGACCGAGGCGTTCAATGATTTCCGTTCCCGACGCCACTTCATTGCCGAGCCAGCCGCAGCCGGTCTTTTCCGTAAAGGTGTCGAGCAGTTCCTGCGGAAAGGCGTCATAAAATACGGGAAAGGGATTTTCCACGGGATTACCCATAAATTCCCAGTGTCCGCTCGTCGTATCCTTGCCGTTGGAAATTTCCCGCATTCTGCCGTATGAGCCGACGACGGCCGTACCGGTCGGGCGGATATGGGCCGCCTTTTCCCAGCCGAGACGGCGCAGGTTCGGCACCTTGAGTCCGCCCGGTACAGCTTCATCAATATGTTTCAGCGTGTCCGCACCGGCATCGCCGAAGCGGTCCGCATCAGGCGCGCCGCCGGCGCCGACACTGTCCGTAATGATAACGACAATCCGTTTAAATTTCATTGTCCCGCCTCCTTCAAAACAATCCGGGTATATCGAAATATTCAAATTAAGCAGCCGCTGCCGACGATTCCCGCCGCCGTCTTCTTTTTTTACAATGCCGTTATCTACGCCAGGACACTGTTAAAGAGATATTTTAATATATTAAATCCTTTCTCCAGCTCTTCTACACTGTCCGGCGAACAGACGGCCACGCGCAGGGCGGATTGTTTTATCATGCCGCCTACGAAAAAGCGTTCCGCGCAAAGCACTTCCAGCCCATGTTCTCCGGCAAGCCTTTCAAATTCATACCCGCTCCGTCCTTCCGGCAACGGTATCCATTGAAACAAAGCATGCGGATTGTCGGACGTATATTCAGGAAAAAACGTATAATAAAGAGCGTTGCGTTCTTTTGACAATTCATTTTTCCGTTTAATGATGTCTTCCGCATCCCCGCTCAAAATAAGTTCATCAACAATTTCAGCATTAAACGGCGGAATGTGGACATTTATACTGTTGAAAGCGAGCAAAATCTCTTTGATAAAACGATCCGGCACAACCATATACGCAACGCGCAGCCCTGTAAATAAAGCTTTTGACAACCCGTGCACGTAAACCGTGTTCTCAGGGATCAGCGTAACTAACGGAGGCAACGGATTGCCGTCTGTAAACGCATATGTATCATCTTCAATTAAAAGAAGCCGATACTTCACGATAATTTCAACCAGAGCGGCCCGCCGCTTCGGGCTTAATGTGACGCCGGTCGGGTTATTGGACACGGGAATGAGGTAGATACCCTTAATCCGGCACTGCCCGCACTTTTTCAGCAGATCATCGGGACGTATTCCTTCATTATCGGACAGTAAGGGTACAAGCTCAATCTTGAAGCGATGAGCCAAGGCGATAAAATTTATATACGTGAACGAATCCACAGCGATTTTATCACCTGCCTGAAATACGGTCAGAAAAAGAAGTACCAAGGCATTCTGCGTTCCGTAAGTTAAAAAAATATTTTTTTCAGATACGTTAAGAAAATATTTCTTCAACCAATACTGGGCCGTTTCTTTAAACCGCCCGCCGTCGGCAACAGTATTACCTCTCAACAGTTTATCAACAGACTGTCTTTGCAAAAGCCGTCCGGCCGCGTCGGATACTATGGAATTTAATTGCCTATACGGCCGCAGATTCCCGCAAGGAATAAGCGACCTGTTTTTCAGTAATCCCAGCGGCGTTACTTTATTGGGAGCTACAAAAGTTCCCTTCCCGATAACCGCATAAATAAGGCCTTTTCGCTCACAGATCTTAAACGCTCTTGTAACGGTGCTTAAATTAATATCTAGGAAATCCGCCAATTCCCGCTGCGGCGGCAATTGCGTCCCGGCACTCAAATATCCTCCGGCAATATCTGTTTCCAAGAGCGTAGCCAAGCTAAGATACAGCGGCGCCTGCAACCGTTTTTTATCAGGTTTCCAGGTCATGGGATAATATTCAAACGAATTGACCGGCATGAATCTTTCCTCTAAATTGTCCTGCCTACAATTTTACGGGCACGGAAAAAACAATTTCTCTTTATAATAACAAGTAATAGAATTGTACGCCTAAATTGTATCATACCGAAAAGGGGAAAATAAATGGCCGATTTAACCGAAGGAAATGAATTAAAGACCATACTGTACTTTTCCGTCCCTATCTTTCTGGGAAACATATTTGAACAGTTATACAATGTAACGGATGCCGCCATTGTCGGGAATTTTATAGGTACGGAAGGTCTTGCCGCTGTCGGCGCCGGCGCTCAAATAGTCACGTTAACCGTATTTCTTTCCACAGGTATTTCAATCGGGGCAAGCGTGTTTATTTCCCGGCTCTACGGCTCGAAGCAATTTGAGGATATGAAGGAAGTGCTTGACACAAATTTGATCTTTACGGTACTGTTGGCCTTTATTCTGACCGTTTTGGGGATCCGCTGTTCCACGATCTTTTTAAAATGGTTAAGTGTCCCTCCGTCTCTGTTGTCCGATGCGGATACGTACTTAAAAATTATTTTTTCAGGACTGGTCCCGCTTTTTGCGTATAATACGCTGGCTAACAGTTTAAGAGGGGTCGGCGACTCCAAAACACCGACTTATATTCTAATAAGCTCCGTCTGCTTAAACGCTTTTTTAGACATCATTTTTATTGCCGTGTTCCGTTACGGCACTGCCGGCGCCGCCATAGCGACCGTACTGGCCCAGCTCTTTTCTTTTATCACTTGTTTACTCTATATGAATCGAAAATATCCGGAACTGGCGCTCCATTTATTTCACTTAAAATGGAACCTGCGGAAATTATGCTCATCGTTATCTGTCGGCATACCCGCCATGCTGCAGCAAACTTTTATCGGTTTCGGCTTTCTCGTCATTCAATTTCTGGTCAACAGT
>UMFL01013567.1_pt1 | contig 53251 bp, 70 predicted proteins | sample 1965001 | NCBI WGS metagenome assembly UMFL01 (sample SAMEA4836045, study PRJEB28245) | human gut metagenome | biome: gut microbiome; material: fecal sample | place: Denmark | collected 2008 | reverse complement strand
CTAATGCTTAATAGCTATTTACAGAAAAACTTTCATACTCTCAAGAAAGCATTAATTTAGTTGCGCTAAGGCTTCTTGCCAATTTTTAAAATGATATACTTTACATTTGCCTCGTTTGGCTGGATTCTCTGCATATTCTGGATGCTCAAACAGCATCACGCAGACTGTCTTTTTACGATAGAGATTTCCCCTTTCCTTTCAATCATGTTCCATCCTCCAAACATTAATTTCTATTCGTTAGCGTAAGTAATCAGCTTCATCGTTAAGATATTCAACTAATTCTTCGATGCCGTCTTCTCTATCATAAGCTTTTAATTCGGCAATAACTGTCTCCAAACTGTCAAATCTTTGTAACGCCTTAATTAATTCTTCCATATCGTTTCTCTTTCTCTCTTAATGAGTTAAACCTTAATTTAGGGTATGAACCAGAAAAGAATAAGTTTTTTGACTGGTTTAAACTAATAAAGAGAAAGAAAAATGATTTAGAAAAGTATTGGTTGGCTTGCAAACTTACAAATAATTTAGGTGATATTAGTAGAGTTAATGAGTTACCGTATGCTGATTTTTGGACTATCAGTTTTTGCTGTCAGGATATATCCGTCGCAGGAAAAATGAAAGGTCTAAAATCAGATAGTGGAACAAGAAGTAGTTTGCTATGGGACAACATCAAACTTTTAAATAAAGCAAAAGACGCTGGAACATTACCAAAATACATAATGTTTGAAAATGTGAAAAATCTTGTAAGCAAAAAGTTTATAGACGATTTCAATAGTTTAATTGATGTACTGGATGAACTTGGTTTTAATACATATTGGTCTGTTATAAATGGAAAAGATTGTGGAGTACCACAAAATCGAGAACGTGTATTTGTAATTGCAATTAGAAATGATATAGATTCAGGTGGATTTACATTTCCAGAACCATTTGATACAGGAATTAGATTAAAAGATGTTTTGGAAGAATACGTTGACGACAAATATTATCTTAGTGATACTGCTTTGCGAAAGTTTAAATTATTTGATAAAAGCAAAGGCATAGATATAAAAGTTGCGGGTTCTATCAATCCAGATAAAAACGTGCAAGACAAAGTTAGGGTTTTAGATACTGAAGGAATAAGTCAGGGATTGAGAGCGACAGATTATAAAGACCCAGTAAAAATTACAGTTGGAATAGATAAATCAGCAAAGAATACTGGAATTATTGAATATGCGAATTGTATTACATCAAGGGAAGATAGAGGCGTATCTAACTATGAAGGTATTGGAACTGCAATATTAGAAAATGAAATCTACCCCATCGGAAGTGTTAATAATTCACAAGATGGTATTGTTGTAAGTCCAGATGGAATTTCAAAAACGCATACGGCAGGACACAATAATTGTCCCAAAATAATTGAAACAGGAAAGTTAAAACAGATTGGACAACTTTATGGAACAACTAGAGATCCAAATCCGCAAGTTGGGCGGGTATATGACAAAGAGTATTTGTCTCCAACTATTGATTCTTGCGGCGGTGGTAATCGGATGCCTAAAATAGCTGATGTTGCAATTGTGGCAAACAATGATGTAGAAGGATATATTAGAGTTCGTAAATTAACTCCGAGAGAGTGCTATAAACTTATGGGTTTGAGTTTTGAAGATTGTGATAAAGCAGCTTCATTAGGTGTAGCTGATACACATTTATATAAACAAGCCGGCAATGGAATCATTACTAATTGCTGTGAACTGTTAGCGGAGCATTTATATAAAGCACAGTATGACAATACATACATTTGTACGGATGAGAAGTATCAAGAAAATATTACACGACCACAAGTGGAAATCATTCCACTTGTGGAGAAAATGAAATATTACCAGCTTGTTTAAAATACCAACGAACAGAATATGCAAAGAAAATTCGCAAGGATTACGAAGCAGGAAATATTAAAGAACGCAGATGTAATATGAGAGAATATACTATTAAAACCGATGGATTGTGCAATACGATTATAACAGTTTTGAAAGATAATTACATTGCTGTCGGTGCAGCTATGCTTGGTAGATATAATTCTGACGGTAAAACAGAACAGCATTTAGAAGTCAGAGAAGATGAAGTTTCTAATGCTATAACTACTGTACAGAAAGATTCTTTGGTGGTTGAAAAAAGAGAATAAGCAAGTGAAAGAAATGATTCATGGGGATTTAGGAAGGAGAAAATTTGAGCAAGCAAACAGAAGACTACATAAAGTTAAAACCTATTGCAGATAGGTTTAAGGAAGCGGCAATGTCTATTTCCGATGATGAAATCAAGGCAATTATCAAAGGAGAACTTAGAGAACAGATTCGTAATCAAGTCGAATTTGGAACAGTAATTAATGAATGGACTGAAAATTGGCTAGAGGATGAAAATAATTGTGAATTTGTAATGCGATGTATTAAGGATAGTATCCAGAACAAATTCAGATAAAAAATTTATTTTCTCTGAGTTTAAGCAGAGAATAAATACATTGAAAGGAGCAGGAGATTTCCGCGCGGGATAAATCATGATTTGCTCTGAATGAAGAATGTTAGAAATCAATAAAATTTACAACGAAGATTGTTTGGAAGGAATGTTGCGGATTGATGATAAGTCAATTGATTGCATTATTTGTGATGTACCATATGGCACAACTCAATGCCACTGGGATTCAATTATACCATTTGAGCCGATGTGGAAGCAAATAAATAGAGTAATAAAAGATAATGGAGCTATTCTATTATTTTCTAGCCAACCATTCACATCCGCACTAATTATGAGTAATCCTAAAATGTTTAAATATGAATGGATCTGGCAAAAGACACATCCGAAAGGACATTTAAATGCTAAGAAGATGCCAATGAGAGCACACGAAAACATTGAAGTATTCTATAAAAAACCTCCTATATATAACCCGCAAATAACACACGGGCATAAACGAAAAGTAGCAAACACTAATTATATTAGAGAATCTGATGGAGACAGTTGTTATGGAAGAGAGGTAAGAAACACTTCTTATGATAGTACAGATAGATATCCATTAGATGTGCAAGTATTTAGTAATGCTGATCAAACTAATAAGATACATCGAACACAGAAGCCCGTAGAAATTTACGAGTATTTTTTGAAAACATACACGAATAAAGGGGATACAGCGTTGGATTTTGCTGCAGGAAGCATGACATTAGCCATAGCTGCCATTAATACAGGAAGAAATTATATATGTTTTGAGAAAGATAAAGATATATTTTCTCTTGGCAGTCAGAGAGTAAAAGAACATTTGGCGCAGCAATTACTGTAAGGTGCCACATAAACCGATGAATTACAATTTTTAACTCAATTCTTCAGAGAATATCTGACTGTGGCTTAGAAGTCACAATCATTTAGTATCAGGAAATTTCCAATAATAACAAATATGAAAAGGATAAAAGTCTCCGGAGAGAGCTGCGCAGCACTTAGGGACTAAATTGGATTAAAATAGAAAGTTAGGGGTTATTTTATAGCAAAATTAATTGACTTAACAGGGAAAAAATTTGGAAGATTAACTGTCATTAAAAAAGACGGTATAAATATACATACAAAATGGCTTTGTCAATGTAGTTGTGGCAATCCTAATTTAGTTTCTGTATATGGACAAAGTTTAAAACGAGGACTAACACAATCTTGTGGATGTATAGCAAAAGAAAACTTAATTAAAAGAAATACAAAACATAATATGTTCGTTAAGATGGATAATTATTATATTGGATATGATTCTCATAAAAATACATTTAAATTTGACCATGACGATATTAAAGAAGGTAAGTAAATATAATTGGTGTTGTACAAAGAATGGGTATGTTAGTGCAATTCTTCCTAATTCTAATCGAAAGCATATCAGTCTCCATAGATTAATTATGCACGTCAAAGACTCAAATATTGATGTGGATCATATAAATCATGATACTATAGTGGCTCAGTTGTCAAGACAAAAATCTAAGATTTTTATAATGAACTGATATGGTTGATATGTAACGAGGAACATGGGGCGGATAGTGGAACACTCCCCAGATCCATATATGCATTAAGCTACATAAGGCAGAAGCATTGCCGGGTAGTAGCACTCAGCAGGTGTTTTGTAATCAAGGGCAGAATGGCATCTCTCAAAGTTGTAGGTGTGGACATAACGTCCAATAGCAGATCTGGCTTCCTTGATGTTGTTATACAGTGTCAGATAAGCTTCTTCATACTTGAAGCTGCGGAACCAACGCTCAATCATGATGTTGTCAGCCCAACGGCTTTTTCCATCCATACTCTGACGGATACCATTTTCTTTTACAAAGTCAACGTATTGTTGACTTGTGAACTGACAACCCTGATCAGAGTTCAAAATCTGTGGTTTTGACACAGCAAATGCTTTTTTAAGAGCATTGATAACCATTCTGGTATCAAGTGTATCATCGACTTCCCAGCCTACGATACAGCGGCTGTACCAGTCGATTATAGCAGTCAGATACAGAAATCCGTGTCTGATTGGAATATATGTAATGTCAATAGACCACGCCTGATTTGGAGCGTCTATGGCAGCATTTCGCAGAAGATAAGGACATACCTTTGCCTGTTGCATCCGCTTGGAAAGATTCATCTTAGGATAGATTGGGTAAATATCCATTTCATTCATATAGCGATGTGCTTTACGCCGTCCGACATGATAACCTCTATTCTGGAGCTGTGCAGACATTTGTCTTGCTCCCCATGTTGGATTATCCGTATGAAGATGGTCGATAATCTCTTTACAAGCTAGTTCTTCATCTGATACAGGTGAAGTCTTGTAATAGATGCTTGTACGGTTGATATCAAGCAGTTTTGCTCCTACGGATGCCGGGATTTCTTTAGTCGTCAAAAGGTTTTGGACTAAACTTACTCTCGTAGTCAGGTCCACAAATTTCTTCAGATTTTTTTTTGAGCCAGTCAACCTGCATGGTTAACTGACCAACCTTTTTAGCATACTCCGCCTTTTCCTTGCGTTCTTCAGCAAGCTTGTCTTTGAGGTTTTCCTCACGCTTGTCATCGAACACTGAGGAAGCGTTGTTAAGGAATTCTTTCTTCCAATTGCGGAGCAGATTTGGTTGGATGTTATTCTCGGTTGCAAGGGAGTTTAGATCTTTCTCGCCCTTAAGCAGCTCGATTACTAGGTCTGATTTAAATTTAGCACTAAAATTTCTTCTTTGTCTGGACATAATGATGAATCCTCACTTTCATACTGATTTTAGTATATCAGATTCATTAATATTTGTCCGAAAAAGTGTCTTAATTTATGAGACCATTATAATACAACAGACAATAGAAAAGAAAATTTAAGATTGGTTTCGGCAGAACAAAATGCTTGCAATATGAAAATACCAGTTACTAGTACAACTAAGGTTAAAGGAGTTATATGGAATAAGAAGAAAAAGCTATGGATGGCAAGAGCAATGAAAAATTATAAGAGTATTCATCTCGGGTACTATAAAACGTTTGATGACGCAGTTGACGCAAGAAAAAATTGGGAAGTTGAAAACCAAAAGGAATACAGATATCGACCAGAGGAGGATGTGACGGCACTTGGGAGAAAATAGAGGATATTTAACAGCTAATAGAACTACGGAAGGGGATAATTTATTTTCACCATACTATATAGTAGATCCGATTATAAAATATCTTCCAAAAGATAAAATAATATGGCTGCCATTTGATGAGGCGTGGTCTGCGTTTAATCAGAGATTGACTGAGGAAGGCTATAAAGTAATTAGAAGCTCATTAGCTGAAGGAAAAGACTTTTTTGAGTATGAGCCGGATGCCTGGGACATCATTGTAAGTAACCCACCATTTTCAATCAAAGACAGAGTATTAGAACGTCTATATTCATTCAATAAACCTTTTGCTATCTTGTTGCCATTGAACTCATTACAAGGCAAAACGAGATACAAATATTTCAAACAAGGTATTCAGATTCTTAGTTTTGATGCAAGAGTTTGTTACCATGATAAAAATCATATGGATAGTGTGGTAAAAGGTAGTCCTTTTGCGACTGCATATTTTTGCAGAGATTTGTTGCCAAAGGATCTCATTGTAGAAAAATTGGTTACATATGAAAGGCCGTTGATGACTAGATAAAAGGTTGAATTCATCGGTGTAGGAGGTGATAACATGACAGAGAAGAAACTTTATACATGTGATATTTGTCATACTGATTATAAAGAAAAAGATAAGGCAAAACAATGTGAACAGAATCATAAGTTATTAGAAAAAGCAACCGTTGTTGGAGAATACAAGTCAATGAACAGTATGCCGAATGGAATTCCTACAAAAATCAAAGTTAAGTTTCCAAATAGTGATGAATGGTTCGAGTATAAAAGATAAGATAAATATTCAATATTATTCATAAATGGAGAAAATAAATGAAAGCAAAGAATAGAAAGGAGTAATACCTATCCGGTGAAACCGGTTGTTGTGAGGTGTTAGAAGTGGATGAAGGTCGGAATTGGATGATTAAATACGATAACCAGGATAGACCTTATATTCAATATGTGACTGTAAAAATAAAGAATGGGTTTGTGAGTATCCATAATGCATGATGAAATGCCGATTTCAGGAGGTTACGAATATGAATTTAATTAACTGTAAAAAGGATAATTATGAAGTAGCGTTTGATATGGATATGGTTCTGGAGCAACTTGAGGATTACGGAAAATACAAAGGATTGCTCCGCTGCGAGGGAGAGGGTTTTGAAAATTACATTCCAGTGTCAGTTGCAAAGCAGATTGTAAAAGGCCGTGGGTTGAATGGAGTCATGGGCTATATGGACTAAATCTCGCTTTCATTCGGAGAATAAAATAAGAAAGGATATATAAATATGTCAGTAAAAGACGACTTAGGCATTCGCATGAAAACATTCTACGAACAGATTCCTAAAACAAAACTCATAAGGCGTTGCCCAGTGCTGGTGAGACTAGATGGGTGCAGCTTTCATACCTTTACAAGAGGTTTTAAAAGACCTTTTGATGAGATTCTAATTAGAACAATGCAGGAGACAACAAAGTATCTATGTGAAAATATTCAAGGGTGTGTACTCGGCTATACTCAGTCTGATGAAATTACTTTAGTGCTTGTGGATTATAAAAAGCTTACTTCTTCAGCATGGTTTGATTATGAAGTGCAGAAAATGTGTAGCATAGCAGCGAGTATGGCGACGATGGCTTTTAATAAAATATTTAAAGAGAACGTATATGGATATGATTATGATTCAGATGAAGAAGTATATATGAAAAAATTTGATAAGGCGATGTTCGATGCGCGCTGCTTTAACGTTCCCAAAGAAGAAGTTACGAATTGCCTGTATTGGAGGCAATTAGATGCTAGTCGCAATTCAATCCAAATGGTTGCTCAGGCCAATTTCTTCCATAAAGAATTACAGAATAAGTCATGCAATGAGATTCAGGATATGCTTATGATACAAAAGGGTATTAACTGGAATGATTTGCCTACTTATCTGAAACGTGGGAGTTGTGTTGTAAGAAATAAAATTCTAGTCAAGTCAAATGGATTTACGGAATTATGTCAGTTACGTGATTCGCCTAAATCTGAGAATGAGTGGATTATTGATATGAATATTCCGATTTTTAAAGGTGAAGGTAGAGAATATATTGACAGACTGGTTTATGTGGGAGAGGGATAATGGACTAAATCTAGTTTTCATCTGAAATTGTTTATAAATAAATTCTAAAAAACGAATTAACTTGGCAGTTGCAAATGTCAAAAAAAAACACAAGAAAGGCAAAGATAATCCTAGGTAAATAGTAATGTACATTACACTCAGGTAACGAGTGAGCCCAATTTTTAATGAATATCTTAATTTTCTGAGAGATACAACTAAACAAGAATTGCCTGATTTAAAAGAAGGATACTTTTGGTTAGACAAGCAGATAATTAAAGGCTTTGATAAGCAGGGCAATATACACAAATTTTATCGTCTTAAGATCAGCGATAACTTGAAAGACGTGATTATTATAAAGTTAAAATGCTATACAGATATATCTGATATAGAATTAGCAAGTTGGAATGATCTTATTGATATGAATGAGCAACACTTGAAAGAGATAGAAACAGATTCTTTGAATTTAATCAGAGGAAAAATGAAGAAATATAAAGAGTATACTCCAATTGTTCCTGTTTCAATGGGAAAAGATTCTATGGTGGTATCTTATCTGGTCAGAAGTCAGTATCCAGATACAAAAGCAATTTTCAATAACACATCTTTGGATTGCGCAGACACTTATCGAATGGTTAAAAATTTCCCTAATTGTGAAATATGTACACCAAAAGAAGGGTTTTATCCTTGGATAAAACGTATGAATTGGATTCCTTCGAGAATTAGAAGGGGATGTTGTTCTATCTTTAAAGTCGGTGAAATGCTTAATAAATTAGATAAGAACAAAAAGTTTTTGCTATTTATGGGAATGAGAAACGAAGAAAGTAATACAAGAAGTGATTATGGTGATGAAGTAATTAATCCTGAATGGAAAACTACATACTGGAATGGCATTTTACCAATTAGGAAATGGTCTGAACTAGACGTTTGGTTATATACATTTTTCCATAATATAGAAATCAATGAAAAGTATAAAAAGGGATATTCTAGGGTTGGTTGTGCAATAGCTTGTCCATATTATACTAAAACTGTTTGGATATTGGATAAGTATTGGTATCCATCTATGCGAAAAAGATGGGAATCTATTTTGAGAGAATATTTCTTAAAAAACAAAGGTTGGCTTATATTCAATTGTACTATTGACGAATATCTTACCCGGGCATGGAATGGCGGTACATTTAGAGATGAACCTACGCAGGAAGTGATTGATGAATTTGCTAAATATAACGGATTAGATGCTGGTGACACATCGGTTGCGAAACAGTATTTTAATAAGTCATGCTCTGATTGTAATAAGAGAATAAAAGATAAAACCACATTGGCTATGAATATGAAATTCCACGGTAGAGAAATTACAAGATTCTTATGTAAAAAGTGTTTTAAAAAGTTATATGAAATGGATGAAGATAAGTGGAATTATTATGTGGCGGCTTTTAAACGCGATGACTGCGCATTATTTGATAAAGATGAAAACAGTTGAAAATTTAGTTTTATCTGGAGGTGAATAAAATAATAGGGTATACAAGTTTTATTTCGCAATGTATGGATTATCCATTTGAAAAAGTAGAGTGGTTAATACCAAATGAATTAGCGGTTAATAAAATAGTAATGGACAAAATGAAATTTAGTGCGTTTCGAGAAATAGATAAAATAATTTCAGATATTGAAAATTACAGTCATATACTTTCTGGAAAATATTTGGATATAGAAAAGATACCCATCATTAATAAGATTGATGAATTAAAGAAAACCGCTTACGAAATGATTGATAAGATAAATGAAAATCTATCACATTATCATTGGGAATGGGTACACGATATCAAAAACGGATATAGAATTGGGCTATTTGGAAAAGAGCCATTTTATATTGATGGTAGCAGAATAAAAGACAGAATATATAAGATGTGAGTGTAAGCAGAAGGAATAATTATGGCAGATACAAATTGGAATACAATATTCAGCGATATATTCAAAGCATCGCAAAATTCATATAGGGCAAAAGACGATACGAAGATGAGCATTGCTATTCAGAAAAGCAAATATGAAGAAAACTTGGATGAAATGTGGAGAATATACAATAGTGGCACTGTTCAACAGATTGTAGAATATCAGAAACAGATTGATTCTATTAAGAATTCTGGCTGTCGCGTGCTGCGAAATAGTAATGGGAAACATAAAATTGTGATTGAATAAGTGGTGATAAAAACGATTAGAAGAGAGAATATTAATATAGAAGAAACAGTTGAGAACCTTGAATCTGGCGGTGTAGTAATTATATTTTGGATATTATGGATTGTATTGACGGGCGGTTGTGTGTTTGGATTCTACTATATTGATAATAAGTGGTTAGAGTAAAGGAGAATATGTGAATGAAGAAGAAAATTTTAGAAATTGCAGACAAACAAAGTGATTGGGGAATGCGTGAACAGTCAGTTTACGATCCAGAAACAGATGATGAGCTTTTTAGTGTATACGACTTAACTGAATATCCAGAAGATGTAACCATTAATAGAGATTTATTTGATGCAGACGATTATCTTAGAGCGGTAAGATATGGGATTGAGCTGGCAAAGGAAGGATATGATGAAGTAGAGTATATTTCAATTTAAGTTGAAACTTCGATTTCTTCCGAAATTTTAGAGAATAAATAATAAGGGTAACTCATCTCAGTTATGAATATAAAATGTGGAGAGGTGACATGCTGGCGGTTCAGAAAAGGGATTTTGCGTCAGTAAATAGTGGGCATTCGCCAAGAGGTAAGGCATAGCGCTTTGACCGCTACATTCGTTGGTTCGAATCCAACATGCCCAGTTGAGGATCATTAGCTCAGTTGGTTAGAGCATCCGGCTCATAACCGGACGGTCATCTGTTCGAGTCAGATATGATCCATAAGGACGGTTCAATTCCGTCTCGGTAGTTGAGGGCATGGTGCGACGGGGTGGTGGTTCGACTCCATCTGATTGTCTTTGTGAAGTGACGCGTCTCAAAGTAACCTGGGTAGGACAAAACTCATCCGCATGGTAAGGTGGATGTAAAACCGTCAAAGATTCCATATAAAGTTTGCTTTCCTTGGGATTGCAGAGAGGAGAATGTATGGTAGGGAAATACAGAGTTATTACGCTATGCGGTAGCACGAGATTTAAAGATGATTTTATACGAATGCAAAAGATATTAACGCTTCAGGGGGACATTGTGATTTCTGTAGGTTTATTTGGTCATTCTGGCGATGATGAGGTATGGTCAGAAGGAACTAAGGAAATGTTAGATGATATGCACAAGAGAAAAATTGATATGGCGGATGGGATTTATGTGATTAATAGTGATGGATATATTGGAACTTCTACTAGATCAGAAATTGAGTATGCAAAATCTCAAGGAAAATTAATAACTTATATGGAATGTCACAATGATGATGATATTACGTAATAGGAATAAACCCACGTTTCATTGGAGGTGATAAATGTGACAATTCAGGAATTATATGAGTGGGCAATAAAAAATAACGCTAAAGATTTTGATGTAGAGATTCAATATAGAGACAGTGGAGGATGCTACGAAGGAACAGAAGATTTATGTGAATCTGACATTGAAATTAAACATACAAAATGGGGAGACGTGGTTGTTTTATAGACCATGAAAACCAAGTTTCGATCGAGGAGGTGATTGAATATAAAAATAGTTAAAATGTATGTTAATAGAAACTGGAGTGAACCGCATTATTACTGTATGTTTGACGAGATTCCAGAGATTACATATGAAAAAATTGGATGCAATTATGTAGGATCCGCAACGGATCAGGATGGTAATATAATTTTTAGCGATTATTTAGGATATGATTCTTGGGGAAAGGCATTTGCTGGCAGAGAATTAACTTTACATATGAAAGATGGAACTACTCAAAAAATTAAAAATTATTGGTATGATTGGGGATACTATAAGAAACATGGAGAATTTATTGATATAGGTGGTGGAACTCTTGAGAGTCTACAACGATGTTATGTATATAGTGGGTACAATATCAATAAAGCAACTTTCCAGAAAATGTTAGATGATTACTACTCAAGAGAAAAAGAATATGAGTATTATGAAATAGAAGAGTGGTCCAAACTTCAGTATAAATGGTATCCAGTTGTTATTGACGGTGAACGATATCCGTTCATGGTTAATAAGTATGGAGATTTTGCAAGAAGAGAAAATAAGGAACGTATATATCTCCGAAAAAATATAGTGAAGTATGTAAGGGACAAAAGGTTTAAATTGTGTTTGTTTGAATTCGAATATAATAATGGTGTAAGACTATTAAAAATTCAAAGAAAATTAATGGATGTTTTGAAGGAGTCTTTACCGTTTGAGGAAAAAGAAATTATTGAAAACTGTAAATTGAATTGGAAATGAAAATCTTATTTCAAATGGATATAAAGAAACATAGGCGGTGATGAAAGATTAAGAGAATATTAGATGCATGTTGCGGTAGTCGGATGTTTTGGTTTGATAAAAATAATCCAGATGTACTATTCGCAGATAATCGTGAATTAGAAACGACATTATGTGATGGTAGAAAACTTGTTGTAGAACCAGATGTCAAGATGGACTTTCGGAATATGCCGTTTGATAATGAAGTTTTTAAGATGGTGGTATTCGATCCGCCACATCTCATCCATGCTGGTGAAAAATCATGGTTAAGGCAAAAATATGGTGTGTTGCCAAAAGAATGGAGAACTTACATAAGTGATGGCTTTGATGAATGTATGAGAGTTCTTGAGAAAGATGGAGTATTGATATTTAAATGGAATGAAGAGCAAATTAAAACTTCTGAAATTTTGAAAGCCATAAAATATAAACCGTTATTTGGGGATAAGAGAGCAAAAACACATTGGATGGTATTCATGAAGTAAAGGAGAAAATAATAAAATGAGAGAAGAAATTACTTATATTGCCAATGATGGTACAAAATTTGCATCAAAAGAAGATTGTCAGGAACATGACAAAAAATTAGAAGAAAGAGTTGCTATCGACAAAGAGAAGAACAATGCGTTGGAATCTATCAGAAGTAAACATGATTCACTTATCGAAGACATTGAAAAATATCAGACGAAGTATAAGGAGCCAATCACTCTTATACGAGTCAAAGCAGCAATACAATAATTGCTGTACAAAATATAAATAAAAAGGAGATTATTAGTATGACAGACATTAACGCAAAGAGCACAAAGGCAGAAATCATGGAGGCTTATATGGCCCAGAAAAAGCAGCTTGATAAACTTATGGCAGCGAAGGATGATCCGGTTGCACAGGAGAAGGTAAAGAAGCAGAAAGCAACGCTTGATTCAGCATCAGAAATTGCTGGTGCGGGTATTCTGAATGATTCAATTATTAAGCAGTACAATGACATCTGTGAGGCTGTTGATATTAAAAAGGCAGAATTATGTGAATTGTATGAGATTGAAACAGAGTTGAACACGCTTGTTGCCCTGGTAAACGCGCATAAAGACAAGGCTCATGAGTTGGATGAACAGTATAAGCTGGCTAAAGCTGAAGCAGAGAAAAATCTTCAGGACACAAAGTCCACTATTAAAGATGAGATTGATATGCTCAATAAAGAAAAGGCTGAAACACTGGACTCTATCAGAAAAGAAGCCTCCGAATTAAAAGCACAGTTAAAACAGGAACGGCAGCGTGAGGAAGAGGAATATACATATAATCGTGACCGTGCCAGAAAGATTGCTGAAGATGAATGGGCGGATGAAGAAGCTGAAAAACGTAAAGAACTGGAAGTGTGGGATGATTCTATTAAAGAAAGAGAATTAGCTGTTATTGAACAGGAGAACCATATTAGTGAGCTTGAACGGAAGGTATCAGAAATTCCTTCGTTGATTGAATCTGCAATAAATGAAGGTTATGAGAAAGGAAAGTCCGAAGCCAGCAAATCATGGGGATTTGAAAAGAGAGCTATTGAGCAGAAGAATGAGTATGAGCAGAAAGCTTTGCATGATAAGGTTGATCGCCTGGAGACAGATTTGAATGAAGCTAAAGATACTATTGCCATACTTCAGGGTAAGCTAGATTCAGCATATACACAGATGAGAGAACTTGCTACTGATACCGTCAAGAGTAATGGTGGAGTTAAGATTCTGGATAGAGAAAATTCCGGAAAGTAAACAACTTTTAAGAACAATTTAATCATCTAATTCAATGGTCATATCAGACCAAATTTCCACAAATAAAAAACAATTGAACGGAGAATATTTGTTTAGGCAAGATACAGCCTGCCTATGGTGTGTTTATACAACTATATATAGATTGATAAAAGCTTGTCACATACTATATATAGTTGCCAAATCACCACGAAAGAGCTGTTTCATCATAGATGTTCATATAGAGTGACTTTCTATGTTCCAGTCTGCGAAGGCTGTTGATGTTATATAAGATGTAAAAATATTTTAATAATTTTATTTACAGGAGGACATTCAATTAATGGCAGAAACAAAGAAAAAAGGAAGACTATTCGATTTACCTGAGACAAAAGGGTCATTCCAGTTAAAGGGTGTTGTTAGTGGCGTAGAGAAGGAAGGCTTCTTTAAGGAAATCAAGACAAAGAGCAACAAGGATATGAGAATGATTAACTTCGGAGTTGGTTATGCAGAAGGCAGTACACTCTATGTTAATTTACAGGGTATGGAACAGGACAATGTTTACTACTCTAAGAAAGCAGAAAAGAAAGGCGAAAAAGGCGAAACTGTTAAAGTTCCTTGGGCAGACAGATTCACTTATAACCGTGAGGGATTCAGACTTATCGGTAAGAACATTGGCGTAAAGAAGAAAGTTGATGAGACTGGTAAGACTGTAAATGATAAGAAGGTTATGACAGACTTCGATGCTTGTAAGGAAGTAAATGAAAACCTTAAGGATGGTGCAAGCGTATTTATCAGAGGAACACTTGATTATAGCAGTTTCTTAGATAACAACGGCAACAAGAAGTCTTCCACAAAGTTAGTTCCTAATCAGATTTCCCTCTGTGCAGATGTTGTTTTTGATGATGATAACTTCACTCAGCAGAACGACTTCAATCAGGTAATTATCTTTATGGGAATTGAGCAGGAAAAGGTAGATGATAAGCCTACTGGTAGATTCGTAGTTGCTGCAAAGATTGTTACATATAGCACAATTGAAGATGTTGAGTTTATTGTGGAGAATAAGGATTTAGCCTCTAAATTTAAGAAATCTCTCAAGCCTTACAACGCAATCAAGGTTAATGGTCATATGGTTTCTTCTGTACAGACTGAGACTGTAGTTGATGATGACGACAATTGGGGCGAAGAAGACGCTATGGAAAAGGTATCTGCTCCTGTCAAGAGAGAGTTCATCATTACTGGTGCAAAGGGTTCTACTATCGACAAGGAACTTTATACGGAAGCAAATATTGCTGAAGCAATCGCAAAGATTAACAAGGCTAATAAGGCAGAAAATGACTTTGGTAGTGATGATGGTGATGATTGGGGAGAAGCTGATTTAGATTCTGATGAAGATGAAGCATGGGACTAATTAATGGGTAAAGATAACCAATTAAAAGATAGAACAGGCGAGGTGTCATACACCAAGTATGGCACTAAAGCCACTACCGTCCAGTATATCAATAATAAAGATGTGCTTGTTGAATTTAATGATGATTATAGATTTCAGTATCACACAACATATATCAATTTTAAAAATGGAAGATTAACAAATCCATACGACAAAAGTATCTACAGAATTGGTTTTATCGGAATTGGAGATTATGATTCAAAACATATATCATATCCAGCTTGGTTCAATATGATTAAACGTTGTTACAAAAAACAAAAGAGTTATGATGATGAGTCCTATGATGATTGCATTGTCGATAAGGAATGGCACAACTTTCAGAATTTTGCAAAATGGTATGAAGAAAATATGTATGTGTGTGATGAACGTTTAGTGATAGATAAGGACATTAAATTGCATGGGAACAGAATGTATTCAAAAGAGTATTGTATGTCATTACCAGAAAAAATAAACCTACTATTCATTAAAGAAAAGGCAAGACGAGGTGACTTGCCTATGGGAGTGCATTTCCATAAGGAAAGAGATAATTATGTAGCAATGTGTTCTGTAGATGGAAAAACAAAATATATTGGCTCATATTCAAATCCTCAAATTGCATTTAATCATTATAAAGAGTTTAAAGAAAAGCATATTAAAAAGGTTTTAGAAAATTACATTGGTATTTTGCCAAGTGATATTTATAAAGCAGTTGAGAATTACAAAATAGAAATTACAGATTAACGGAGGTAAATATATTGAAGACAAGAGCAGCAAATAAAATTCAGACAAAGTTAGTTACATTATTATATGGTGCAACCTTTAGTGGAAAGACAACACTTGGATTACAGCTTGCAGATTTTAAGCGAAATGATGGCAAGCCTTTTAGAGTAGCAGTTGTTGATGCAGAAGGTGGCGGTGTAGATGACGCAGTTGAAGATTTAGAAGCAAGAGGTGTAGATACAAGAAATATTCATATTTTCTATACACAGAGTCTTCAGGAATTAATAACTATTCTTGATAAAATTAAAAACCATGACACATTCTACGAGTATGATGAAGAAGGTAATGAAACCGATGAGCCTATTTTAGACGCAGATGGTGAAGAATTCTTCCCTGACGCACTTCTTATTGATGGTACATCAATTTTCAGACTGACAAGTGAACAGGGATTACTTGAATTGTCTAAGAAGAGAAATACTATTAAGGCAGATAAAGATGGTCTTGTTGGTGCAGAAAGATTCGTTAAAATTCAGGGTGCAGACCTTGAATTTAAGGATTACAAAAAGCTGAATTACTCTGGACAGAATTTAGTTCTTGACCTTATGGCAATTGGTATTAATGTTGTACTTACTGCAAGAGAGAAAGATGAAACAGTTCAGAAGATGGACAAGAACGGTCAGCAGGTTTCAGTATCTACTGGTAAAAAGGTGCACGATAGCTTTAAGGGAATCGACTACAACGTAAAGACTATTTTACATATGTATCAAGATAGCGAAACTGGTCAGATTTGTGCAGAAGTTGTAAAGGATAGAACTAAGGTGCATAAGGCTGGTGACATTATTGAAGACCCTACATTACTTGATTGGCAGACAATCATTGATAGAAACTCTGATAGAAAAGAATTTGTATTAAAAAATGACTTAGATAAGGCTGTTGAAACAGAGCAGAAGATGTATGAGAAAGAAGCAATGGAATTACCCAATTCATTAAAGGGTAATACAATAACTCCTGATACATCTAATAATGAAAAAACAAGCAATATTGAAGAAATGAAGACTGATATTCGTGCCAAGGTTAACGCTTTACCACCTGTTAAGAAGAAAGAAATGAAAGAAAAGTTAGAGAGAGCAGGGCTTCCCACAGTATTTAAGAACGTGACAGATGCGGCTGTTTTGCAGAAAGTTCTTGATATGTTCAAGTAATATAAATTTTCGCATAGAAGGATAAAATATGAGAGCGACAAGAAAAGAAGGATGTATATGTCGAGTATGTGCTTGCTGCAATCAGTCCTTTTATATAGGTAAAGATAATATCAGTGATGCAATTTACTATGATAAAAAAACTTATCATAGTAATTGCTTTATTGATAAGCAAGTTAGCTCTTTTGCACCAAAAGAATTTAAAAATTCAAAGACAATGCCTAAAAACGATCAACTATTAGAATATTGTATAGATGTTCAAAAATATAAAAATGGTCGAAGGTATATTCCTAATGGAAAAGATAAAATAATACATGATTTTAATGAAGCAAAAAAGAAACGATATGAAGAGCAACTAATTGATTTTCACAATCGAGTAAATGATATAACCAATAATATATTGAACAGCGAAGAATTTATTCAATTAAAGAGAAATTCATATAATCATTTTTTGCGCTCGATAGAAAAGCAATGTGTGTATGACTTCATTTTAGAAGTTTATGATTTGAATATTATTCCTACTAATATTTGGGAAAAGATTACTGAGATTTATAATGGTACATATAAGGGGATGTCTATTGGGATACCTCCAGAACATTTACTTGATATGTGGAAAAGAAAAATTGATATGTTAAATGGTGTTGCAGAGAGAAATGAAATTAAGGGAATCAAAATGTCGGCAGACCAAAGATTAAATTACGACTTGTCAATTTTGGTTAATAAATATGACAGCTATTTAAAATGGCTTGAAAAACAGAAAATTATAGCATCAGAAAAAGAAATAGAAAAAAGTGAAAATATTGTTTGTAAAAGCATTGGATATACTTCATCAAATAAAGCTGAAAAAAATGATTCAGATGATATATCTGCCTTGGTTGATGATATTTTCGGATGATTGGTGGTGGTAATTGATTGACGGAAGAACATAGTGCTTCAAACATCCAAGCTGAGATATGCTTCGTAGGCGCACTACTCAAAGACCCTGATTCATTTGTTAATTATGGAAATTTTATGAGAAGTAAGTACGACTTCTCTGATCCGGCAGTAAAGTTCTTTTATGACAGCTTTGAAACCTATTATTTGACTTTCTCACAGACAGTAGATGAGACAAAGATGAATGTGTTTATGAGTCAAAATCCAGAGAGATTAAGCACATATAAACAATATAAAGGCTGGAAAACTATTCAACAATATATGAATCTTGCTGATGAAAATGATTGTAAAAATTATTTTGATACAGTGAAGAAATATTCTCTTGTTAGGGAGTATGGTAGAAATGGATTTCCTGTTGATAAAATAATAGCCCATAATAACTTTGATAAAATGTCTCCTAATGATATTTACAGAATCATTCGTACAAAGGCAGACAAAATACATACCGTTATCAATGCTGGTGAAGAAGCAGTAGAACTTACTGACAATAATACATCTCAAATTGACAAATATCTTGAAAAACCAAATTTCGGTTTGCCTTTTCCTTGGTATATGTATAATGAATATTTTCTTGGCATGAGAGAAACGAAGTTATTATTTGAAGGTTTCTTATCTAATGAGGGTAAAACGAGAAAATTGGTATTGTTAGCTGCTTATGTTGCATTAGTTCAAAATGAGAATTTCTTCTTAATGAGTAATGAGATGGACGAAGAAGACCTGCGTAGTTGTTTAATTACAACGGTTATCAACAACAAAGACTTTCAAGAATTGCATGGAGTTGTCCTTGAAAAGCCGGAAAAAGAGATTGTCTTAGGCGTTTATCATGACCGAAAAGGAGAAATTATTAGAAGAAAGATAGATGATTTTGGTATCTATATTGAATCTAATGAAGATTATATCAAACGAGTTCAGTCTGAATCAGATGAATATTGGCAAGTAAGAAAAGTAACAGAATGGATTGATAGTCTAGATAGAAAAGGCAAGGTAATGTTTAAGGATGTCGGCAATGATTATAGTCCTGAACAAATTGAATTTGAATTGCGTAAAGCAAAGATGGTTCAGAATATCAAATACTTTGGGTATGACACTCTAAAAGGCTACAACACTGATGATTGGTCACAGATTAAACAGTTTGCAACAAGATTAAAAGAACTCACAAAAGAGTTGCGAATGAGTGGATATGCAGTATTTCAGTTAAGTGATGATACAGTATTTACTGATATTTTTAGTCTAAGCAGTAATAATATTGCCAATGCAAAACAGATTAAACATGTTGCTGACATATTGAACATTGGTAAGAAACTCAATAAAGATGAATATCACAAGTATCAAATGGTGGCAGAGAATGATAGTTGGGGAGAGCCAGTAACAGAAGATTTAGATTTAAAGAAACAATACTTTTGCATTAAACCAGATAAGAATAGAGCTGGTAGCAAAGATAAAATCATGTTATTCGAGATAGACCTTAACTTAAATGTTTGGAGAAATATAGGTTATATCATTAAAAGACCTAAAAATTCAGAGTAAACGGAGGGTGGCAATTGGATGCCAAAGAACTAAAGAATTACATATATGAGAATAGATATGTTGAGCAGATATTAGAGTCCATCGGTTGCCACCATATTAAGTATCATGCTTCAAATGCCTATTGGACTTGTGCAAATGCTAATGGAGACAATAATGGAGCAATTGTCTTGTATAACAATGAATATTTAATGTGCCTGAATTATACAAGACAGATGATAAAAGGTGATCGAAAGACTGATATTGTTGATTTAGTTTGTTATACAAAAGATTTAACTTTTCCAGAAGGATTGAAATTTATATGTGAAGAAATTGGAATGTCATATTATCACGATTTTGATGAGGATATTCCTGATAGTTTTAAAATTCTAAAAATTATTGATGATATGAACTCCAATTCCTTAGAAGAAAAAGAAAAGCCATTAAAGCCAATTAGCGAACGAATTCTTTCCTATTATAAAGAGTACGTCAATGACTTATTCTATGAAGATAATATTGATTATTCTACCCAAAAAGAGTTTGAGATTGGCTTTGATGAAGAAAGCAACAGATACACAATACCTATTCGTTCAGAAATTGGTGATTTAGTCGGTGTCAAAGGTAGGTATTTTGATAGAAAAGTTCCAGAAGGAGAGAATAAATATATATACCTTGAGCCTTGTGCGAAGTCAAAAATAATATATGGGCTTTATAAAACATTAGAATATATCAAGGCGAAAGGCAGAATTTATGTAGGAGAAGCTGAAAAATTTTCACTCCAATTGTGGAGTTATGGCTATAGAAATAGCGGTAGTACAGGTGGTAAAGAATTATCGCAGTATCAAATTGATATGTTAGTAAGATTGGGTGTCGATATCGTGTTGTGCTTCGACAAAGACGTAACTAAAGAAGAATACGAAGAAATAGCTGAGAGATTTCCAGATGGTGTTCCGCTTTTTTATATGTTTGATGAAGACAACATCTTAGAGGAACATGAGTCTCCTTCAGATACCCCTACAAAGTGGCAGTATATGGTAGAACACAATATTTACAAACTGAGATAGTGAGGTGTGAATTTGCAATACAAATTATATGAAAATGGAAATAATGATACTTCTAATGTGTTAGCAGAAGTTCTTAAAAATAGAGGAATAGATGATTACAACAGATATTTAAACTTAGACGAGAGTGTTGTTGAACCATATCGAAACTTAGACAATATTGAAGAAGCAGTTAGTTTATTCATGAAACATTTCAATCAAAAAAATAAAATTGGAATATTAGTTGATGAAGATCCAGATGGGTTTTGCTCCGCTGCAATGATGTATTCGTACATAAAACAAATGGATAGTGATTATCCAGTTGATTACATTTTACATGGAAGAGCAAAAGCACATGGGCTATCAGATGATGTAAAGATTTTAAGTGATATTGATTTGTTAATTATTCCTGATGCTGGAACAAATGATAAAAATGAAATTAAACATATTAATGAAGATGGAATAGACATTTTGATATTAGACCATCATGAATTAGAAGGAAAAAATAAGCAAGAGGATTTAATATTTGATGACGCTTTAAATGGAACGATATACGAAACGGTAATTGTCAATAATCAAATGAGTAACAATTATTCCAATAAAAATCTGTGTGGCGCTGGTGTGGTATATCGTTTTTTACAGGCATTGGATGAAGAAAATTGGAATGAGTTTGCAGATGATTATTTGGATTTATGTGCATTGGCGAACATTAGTGACGTAATGGATATGCGTTCTTTTGAGACACGGTATTTTACAGATATGGGATTATTAAATATACAAAATAAATGTTTTAAAGCTCTTGTGGATGCACAGGATTATAGTATGGGTGGCAAGATAAATATTCATAATGTTCAATGGTATATTACTCCCATTTTAAACGGAATGATCAGGATTGGCTCGTCAGAAGAAAAGGAATTATTATTTAGGGCATTTATTGAACAGGATGAATTCTTTGAATATAAGAAACGTAAGCCTGCTGAAACAATTCAAGAAAGCATATATGACAGAGCAGCTAGGTTATGTAAAAATGCAAAAAGTAGGCAAGACAAACAAAAAGAAAAATGTGTATCTCAAATTGCAGAGATTGCACAACATATTCCACAGGAAGATAAAGTGGTTATGATTGATACTTCTGATATTCTTGATAATAGTTTGACTGGCGTTGTTGCTATTAAGATTGCTGAAATGTTCAATAAGCCATGTATTCTACTAAATAAATTTTTAGATAAGAAAACAGGGAAGATTACATATGGTGGCAGTGCAAGAAATATTGATAACAGTCCTATTGATAGTTTCAAGGATATAGTAAACAGCACAAATATATTAGATGGTAGAGGTCATGCCAACGCCTTCGGTATTGTTGGTTTAGAGATAGATAAAAAAGATGACGCATTAAACAGGCTCAATGATATTTTACAGGATGTTGAGTATGATTCTACATACAGAGTTGATTTCATTGTGGACATTGATGATGTGACCGTTAAGATTGTTACTGATTTAGCAAGGCTTGAAGATATTATCGGACAAGGCATCGAGGAACCGATGCTTGCAATTGAAAATATCAGTCTTACAAAAGAACAATTTGAGATATTTGGAAAGAATGAAGATACTATTAGTTTTATGATTGATGAGATTAAATATATCCAATTCAAATGTAAAGAAGGAAACCAACTGTATGACTGGCTACAAAATGCCTGGGACGAAAATGATAGCGTGGTCTTTAATATTGTAGGAAAACCATCAATTAACGAATATAACGGAGTTAGAACACCACAAATAATTATAGAAGATGTTGTTGTGGTAAGTACAAATAATTCAGATAATGAGGAAGAATGGTAGGTGATTGATTGTTTACACTTTTACATATACATACAACTAAAGGTTCTCTGCTGGATTCCATATTGACTGTTGAAGAAGCTGTTAAATTTGCAAGTGAAAACGGTATGAAAGCTATGGCTTTAACTGATCATGGAAGTATGGCTTCATTTGTGGATTTTGTTAAAGAATGTAATAAATATAATATCAAGTCCATAATCGGCAATGAGATTTATGAAGTAGATGATATGTGGGAAAAGGCAGACACAAAAGAGTACACTCAACCACGCTACCATCTGATTTTATTAGCAAGAACACAAGAGGGATATAAAAATCTCATTAAGATTACATCCGTATCAAGAACAGAAGGATTATATAAGAAACCAAGAATTGATATTAAATACATTAAAGAAAATGGGCTTGGCAGGGGAATTATTTGTTTAACTGCTTGTCAAGCAGGTAGGTTAAGCAGATACCTTACTAATGGGAAGTATGACGAAGCAGAACAATTTGTTAGTCGTTTACAAAATACTTTTGATTATGTGGTATGTGAGCTTCAGTCTCATAATACAGAAGACCAGGCAAATGCTAACAAATTGATTTATGAATTTTCTCAGAAGCATAATTTACCATATACCATTACGACAGACGCGCATATGTTAAGTGATTCTTTAAAAGATTCACATGCAATGTTTGTTGAAATTGGAGAAGGTAGAGAAGTAGGAGAGAGTTATACAGACTGCTATTTGCAAACGGAAGATGAGATTTATGAAAAATTATCTGATCAGTTCTCGGAAGAAGTAATTAAAAAAGGTATTGAAGAATCTATAAATATTGCTGACATTGTAGAGAATGTTGATATTGGCTTAAACAAAGGAAATATCATGCCAAAGATTAACATTGAAAATGGCTACGATAGTCACGAAGATTATCTAAGATATTTAGTGTTTAAGACCTTTGATGAAAAGTTTGGTCATATGTCAAAAGAAGACCAAGAGATAAGAAGACAAAGACTTGAAACAGAATTGCCAGTATTATATGTAGTTGATTATACAGACTACTTCATTATGCTATATATGCTTGCAAAAGAAGCACGAAAAAGACATATTCCATTAGGTTATTCCAGAGGTTCAGGTGCAAACTGCTTGTGTTTATTTATGCTAAATGTAACACAGATTGATAGCGTAAGATGGGATTTAGACTTTTCTCGTTTTGCTAATCTTGGAAGAAAGTCTATGGCAGACTTTGATTGGGATATTTCAAAACGTAGAAGAAAAGAAATGGTTGAGATTTCCGAAGAGTTGTTTGGAAAAGAGAATGTCGCACCAATTGCAACATTCAATACATTAAGTACAAAGGTTGCTATCCGTGATATTGGTAAAGTTCTGGATGAGAAAGAAGATTCTCCTTACTATAAGCAGATCCCTTATAAGCTGCGTGATGAAGTTGCAAAAATGATTCCTACAATTAAAACTCTGAATGATTTAGGAGAAGAGGAAGAAAAAGATGTGCTTCTAAAAGATATTCTTAATAAGAATGAAAAACTGAAAGAAGTACATGATAAGTTCCCATTATGGTTCAAATACGTTATGGATGTTGAGGGATTGCCTAAATCAATGGGTAGACATGCAGCCGGTACTCTTATTACACCCACACCAGTTACAGATTATTGTCCATTATGTTATGACTCAGAGAAGAATATTATGATTGAGTTAGAAATGCATAATGCAATGGATGATTTGGGTCTTGTCAAAATGGATTACCTTGGCTTGGAAACACTTGATATTATTGACGATACTCTCAAAATGGCAGGTATCACTTGGGAAGATGTAGATATTAACCACTTAGACCTTAATGATAAAGCAGTATTTGACACTGTATATAAGAATGGTAATACAGTAGGTATTTTCCAGATGGAGTCAGCAGAAGCAAGACGAATGTGTATTGAAGCCAAAGCGGATAACGTAGAGGATATCATTGTTGTGAATGCTGCGAATCGACCAGGTACTAAAGAGAGTTTTCCTACATATTGTCAGAATAAGTTACATCCTGAAAGTGTAGAGGTTTTACACGATGATTTAAGAGAATTATTTGGTAAGACGCACTTTATCTTGTTATATCAGGAACAAGCATTACAACTTTTTAGACATGCTGGTTTCCCAGAAGACCAAGTAGATAATGCGAGACGTGCTATGGGTAAGAAAATCAAAGCAGTTATGGAAGGTTTAGAGACTGACTTTAGAAAAGGACTTACTGAAAAGGGTTGGAACAATGAACAGTTAATTGAGATTTGGCAGTTAATGTTAAAGCAATCTGAGTACTGTTTCAATCGAGGTCATGCAGTTGCCTACGGTCTGTTATCTTACTTAACAGCATACCTAAAAACGCACTGCACAATCTATTTTATGGCTTCATTACTTACTTCAAAGAGTGATAAGGTTCAGAAAATCAGCATTGTAATCAATGATTGCAAGCGATTAGGTATTAAGGTATCGCCACCAAACGTTAATAAATCTGATATGAAATTCACAGCATTACCAGAAAAGAATGAAATTCTGTTTGGTTTGTTGGCAGTAAAAGGTCTTGGAGAGTCAATCGTTTATAAGATTATTGAAAACAGACCATATCAGAGTATGAATGACTTTGTTGAAAGAGTGGCAGATAAGACTGCAATCATTACTTTGATTAAAGCAGGTGCTATTCCTACTAAGGATAAAATGCTTTTGTTGAAGAAGTATGCAAATAGTTTGTTTGAGAAGAAAGATTATAAGCCTGTAACAACAGTTCCATCACCATATTCTAAACTCATTCCTTTTGGATTAGATGTAGAAGATTATAGAGATGGCAAAAAGGTTGATAAAGACAGATTGTTGGCAGATTACAACAAAGCAAAAGAGAAGATATATATTGAAGAACAAAGTCAGAAGTATAAGAAACATATGATGGAGTTCAAAGAGAAATATGCAAAAGATGAATATATGTGGGAATTTGATACGTTGTCAATGTTCTTAACTAATGACCCATTAAAAGATGCGTATAAGTTTACAAAGACCGATTGGGATATGGTTGAAGATGGTGATAAGACCACATTGTTCTGTGTAATTGTTGATATTAAGAGAAAGAAAGATAAGAACGGCAATCAGTTTGCATATTTAGATTTGTATACACCATTTGGAATTATTGAATCAACAATATGGTCAAGCCAGTTAAAACAGTTTAGTGATGATGTAAAGAAGGGTAATTGTCTTGCTATTCTTGGTAGAAAGCGAGAAGAACATTTCTTTGTAGAGAAGATTAAACCATATAACACTTGGCTTGAACAGATGAGAAAGAAAGGAGTGGCAGTATAAGTTTGTTTGATAATGAAGAAGAAATTTTAAAGTTCAAAGCAACCATAACTTACTGTAGATACTACAATGAAGACTCAACGTGGGGAGTTTACGGATTTGCCACTGAAGATGAAATACCGCATTTTACAACAGAAACAAAGATAGACTTGCCTTTTGAAGATAAAAAGGCAGGCAATCCTAACAGAAAATTAAGTTCATTAGCAGGAAAGATGCAAGAGTTGGTTGTCGGTGGAGAATATATGATTAAGGCAACATATAAATGTGACAAGACTTATGGACACCAATACAATCCAATCTCTGTGTATGCATTGATTCCACAAACAAGAGAGTCACAGTTGATGTTCTTACAGTCAATTATCTCGCCTTGGTTGGCAGAAAACTTAATTAATGCATACCCAAATGTAGTAAATGATGTGGCAAATGGGACTTTAAAAGAGATTGATTATGACTTAGTTAAGGGCGTAAGAGAATTTACATGGAATAAGATAAAAGAAAAAATCATTAATAACTATCTTATTTCAGACATTATTACAATGCTTAAACCGTTAGGTGTCACATATACAATGATAAAAAAGTTACTGTTCGATGAACCAAATCCTGTACTGTTAAAGCAACAGCTAGAGGATAACCCATATCTACTTACAAAAATTAATGGGTTAGGTTTTAAAAAAGTAGACAATCTTGCATTAAAGCTAAAGCCAGAGTTTATTAATTCTACTGAAAGACTTGTGGCATTTATAAAGTATTATTTTACAGATTTGGGAGATAGCAAAGGTCATACATGGTGTTCTGTAAAAATATTGAAATCAGCAATTAGTAATAATGTTCCTGAATGTGTTGATAAAGTAGATTGGTTATTAGAGAACAATGAGTTTTTACATATTGAAGACGATAAAGTAGGCTTGAAATATTACTATGACATTGAAATGCAGATATATAATTTGCTGCTTGAAAAGTCTAAGAAACAGACAGATATCAATATTTCAGATGAAAAAATTGAGCAAGCAATCAAACATGCAGAAGAAGAACAAGGATTTGAGTATGTCATTGAGCAATTAGATACGATAAAAAAGAGTTTACATAGAACAATTAGTTTGATAACTGGGAAAGCTGGAACAGGCAAGACATCAATTATGAGGGCAATTGTTAAGGCTTATACGGAGAATCAATTTACATTAACTGCGTCAGCTCTGTCGGCAATGGCTGCACAAAGAATAACGGAAGCGACATCATTTCCTGCAATGACAATTCATAGAACATTAGGATGTATGGGGTTGAATGAGTTTAGCTTTAATAAAGACAACCATATGATTACAAGCGTAGCTTTTCTTGATGAAGGAAGTATGGTAAATGCAAGTTTATTTTTACATTGGTTAGAAGCTATTGATGACAACACAAGAATTATTATATCTGGTGATCATAAACAGTTGCCGCCTATCGGATTTGGCAATGTATTTTCAGATTTGATTGAAATGTTTGATGATTCAGTGGTTAGCAAGTTAGTAAAACCTATGAGACAAGCTGAGAAATCGGGAATATTGGTAGATGCAAACTTGATTAGAGAGAACATAAATCCTATTACGGAAAAGTTGCAACCAAGAATTATTCATGGCGAACTACAAGATATGTATTATATGTTCCGTAATAATAGACAGTCATTATTTGATATTGCAGTAAAAACATTCTTAAAGTCTGTTGATTCAGATGGTATCGACAATGTAGTTATTGCAGTTCCAAGAAGAAAAGATTGTCTGAATAGTACAAACGAGTTAAATAAGGTTATTCAAGAAAAGCTGTTGGGCGATGTATTGCAGAGTATTTCAGGTTTTGAGAATGAATTCAAACTTGGTGCTAAAGTAATGCAGACTGTAAATGATTATGATAAAAACGTGTTCAATGGAGAAATAGGATATATAACAGAAATTAGTGAGCGTTATGAGGGTAAAAAGAAAGAAGAATATTGTGTAGTAACTTATACAGATATTTTTGGTAAAGATAAATTGATTGAGTATACGAAGAAGGAACTTGCTGCTCTGGATCTTGCTTATGCAATGACAGTACACAAGTTACAGGGAGCCGGTAGAAAGATTGTTATTGGCATTATTGATAACACACACCATCAACTTTTAGACAACTGTATGTTATACACATTACTGACAAGAGCAAAGAAGAGATGTTTATTGTTGGCAGAACCACAAGCATTTTTACAGTGTATTCGTACAAGTCACAATAAACGGAACACATGGATGATGTTAGAAGAAAAAGAAGCATAAAAATTGTCTATATATAGCGGCTTGTAAAATAAAAAACTACTATATATAGACTGAATGAGGCAATGAAATAGGACTTTCATCTGGGCAGAAAAGAGGTAAAAATGGTAAAATTAGAGAAATTTGCGGAAATTAAGGGATATTCGGATAAATCAACAAAAGAGGTTATTGAAATCCTTGAAAACAAAGGGTTTGTGGTAGTAGATGATGACAAATTAGATACAGGGTGGAAAACATTTCATGTGCTGAAAAATGTAGAAAACAAATGAAATGAAATGAAACGTATGTTTCCTGCTTAAATTTGAAAAGGAGATTAATAGAAATGGAAGTAGTTATCTCGGAAGGTAAGCGAAATTTAAAGATTTCTGTAGATATAGACGGAATCAAAAGCTACATAGAAAATATGAGAAATGATTATGAAGACGAACAATATGTATGGTATGGAACCAGCCCGGAATTTGGTGAATCGGATTTTAAATATGTAAGTAAGGAAGAGTTTGATGCTAATATAGACAAATTCATGAATGCCTTTCTATCACATGTCACAGAAGATGCCTTGAAGAAAATAATATCTACTTTTCCAAGAAAGAAAAATGGAACATTTAATAGGAGAAATATTGAAGAGTTGGCATCGTGTGACAGTTGTATTGTGATTCACGAATGGCATAACACGTGGATTTATTATGTTATCAAAGTCGTTGCGTGGGATGATACTACTCTAAAGATTGAACTGTTTAAAAAGATAGATACGCCTTGCTAAGATTCCGAGGTGTATATGAAGATTAAATTTAAAAATGGCTCCCAAATAGAGAGTATTGGTGACGCATCAGAAATCAAACGGTCTCAAAGAGCACAGGAACAAATTGCAAAAATGTCAGAACAAATCCAATATTGGCAGCGTAACCCAGATAGATATATAGAATTTATTACTGGTGTAAAGCTGCCTTGGTATCGGAAGGTATGGGTGAAATTATCATGCTCGATGAACAATACCCGTATTGTAAAATTGTGGAGGACTTAATGACTATTACTGTAGAAAAATTTGATGAGTGGAATAGGCAGTGCCGAAAGATACTCAATATGTCTTCTATTCGCAAAAGATGTGATGAATTGCAGATTGAATTAAAGCCTTTCTTTTATCCCGATTAAAAAATAGGTGGAGGTATGTATGGCAAAAATATTTTATAAGAAAAAGATATATGATTTTGAAAAAGACTGTGAAGATGAGTTTGGTAAATATCACTGGTATTTTAGAATTTATAGATGTCTTTCCATTAAAGGCATTAGTTATTCAATTGAGACATCAGATATGTTCACTAACCAGAAAAAACTCAAACATTGCATGGACACAGTTTTAGAGCATCTTGAGAAAGACAACCCACGATATTACAGACTGAAAGAAATTGTTATTAATAAGGGGCTACATAATAAGTTGTGGTAAAACACAATGAAAGAGTAGCTTCATGTCAGGATAAAGTGTTTTAGTAAAGGAGTGTGAGATTTTATCAAAGACATATTAGGCAGAGAATTACATGATGGTGATATTTGTGTAGGTAAGGGTACTGGAAGATATGTTGTAGGTATGGATGTTGGTGTATGGAGCGGTAAATCCATTGCCTTTAGAGGTGGCGGTAAACGCTCTATGGGTGACGTATTTCTGGTCGCCAATCCTTCCGAGGAAGAATTGGATATTAAAGAAGAGATTGAAAAATCATTACTAGAAATAGAAAGTAAGCGCAAAGAAAAAGAATTGATGGTTACTATTCCATTGAGTAAATTACAAGTGGGTGGAATTTATGAGTGCAATAATGGGCAAATTTACATCTACCTAGGAAAACGAAAAGTAACATTGAAGGATTATTACAGATCTCACGATGACATATCGGAAGGGCATTGTTTTGTTTACGTTAATGCGGAATGGCCAGATAATAAAATAAAAGAGAATATATTGAATATAAATACATATCGTGGAACATATAATATTGATGTTTTAAAAGGGAATAAGAAATTGACAGAATTAATACGCTGTGTAGATTTAACATTCCCCATGGTAAATGAAGTTAAACGAGATGGATATAATCGCTGTTGCAGTGAATATCACTATAAATTGATTGTTGAATAAGCGGAAGAAACAGTGGTTTCATAAAGATAAGTTCCTTTCTTCTATAAGGATAGTATATTAAAAATGAAGCGTAAATATATGCTCGATATATGTACGCTTCATAAAATTCTAATTATTTCATATAAGTCCAATACCTTCTAGCAATTACGAAAGTTATTCCAGGAGGAATTATGCTTTTAATTAGTAAAAAGAAAGTAAGTGGTATAGGATATCTTGTCATAACTGCGACCGCTAGGACCGGTAAGACATATAGAGCAAATAATAAATATAAAGCGATTTTTCTTTTGCTAATTAGAAGAAGGATAAAAAGTAAAGTTGTTAACAACCTAATTACTGTAGACACGTATGAACCGGAATAAAAAAATAATGCAATTAGATTACCAAAGATGCAAAATGCACACCATATTTTTACGTCCATGCCAAATTTAAAATTAGAATCCATAGTTATACCCCTCACTATTTAATGAGGATATTATAACATATTTATAGGAGATAAGTATATACATTATTATGATGAATGGGAAAAATATTATAGAAAGTATGACAAAACGTAGGAAGCAAATGCTGCTAGAGAGAAAATGATATTGGAACTACCTATGGAGATAAAGATTAACATTATGTTTGATAACTTTTTGAGGTCAAAAGAGAATTACCAGGTAATAGAGTTAGCCAAGAAATATTGTGAGAAAGAGTAGGAGGGTATGATTGAACAAAATACACAGAATCAAAGAATTAACAAAAATACTTCATGCTGCATCCGTTGCGTACTATAAAGATGATAGTCCAATTATGAGTGATAAACAGTATGATGATTTATATGATGAACTTGAATCACTTGAGAAAGAGACAGGTTTTGTGTTGGCTTTGTCACCAACTAAAAAAGTACAGGGTTATGTTATTGATGGATTGAAGAAAGTAAAACATAGCAAACCTATGTTAAGTGCAGATAAAACTAAATCTATCGATGAAATTAAGAGGATCATTGGAACAAATGATTTCTACGGCTCTTTTAAGCTTGATGGATTGACTACAGTTGTACGATTTAACAACGGTGAATTTATACAGGGAATTACAAGAGGTGATGGCATTTTTGGAGAAGATGTTACAGAAGCATGTAAGTATGTCTCAAATCTTCCTATGAAAATCTCATACAAAGGATATTTAGAGTTAAGAGGAGAGTGCGTCATTTCTTGGGAAGAATTTGAAAGAATTAATTCTGAATTAGATGAACCTTATAGTCATCCAAGAAATCTGGCAGCTGGTACATTGCGAAATTTAGACATGAACATTGTAAGAGATAGAAAACTATCATTTGTAGTGTTTGAATCAGTAACTAAACTTAACCAAACTGACAAGTATGAAGATAAGGATTCCAAATGGGATGATTTGGCCTACCTAGATTATTTAGGATTTGAGACAGTAGATAGGTACTGGCGCTCAGTGGAGGAATGTATTAAATATCTGAGTCCTACTGATTACAAATATCCTGTAGATGGAATTATCTTTGAACTAAATAGTAAGAGCTTGTCTGAATCGTTGGGAAAAACCTCTCACCATGAGTGCTGCCGGATTGCATTAAAATGGGCTGATGATTTATATGAGACTACGCTAACCAACATTGAATGGCAAACATCAAGAACGGGGCTAATAAACCCTGTAGCAATATTTGAACCAGTTGACTTAGGCGGAGCTATTACGACAAAAGCTACGTTACATAATATCTCTTATATCGAAGATCTTCAGTTAGGCGTCGGAGATACAATTCAGGTCTATCGGGCCAATATGGTAATCCCAAAAGTTCATATCAATCTTACAAAAAGTAATACCTGGAAACTTCCAGAAAAATGCCCTACTTGTGGAGGAATTGTAGCGGTACACAATGAAAACGGTAGTAAAACACTACATTGCTGTAATGACAGTTGTCAGGCAAAGTTGCTAGGCAAACTTGTCCATGCTGTATCCAGGAATGCTCTTAATATTGATGGATTATCAGAAGCAACGCTTGAGAAATTCATTAATCTTGGTTGGTTATCATCTATACAGGACATTTATCATCTCAAAGATTATGCAGATAGGATTTCAATTCTTAATGGTTTTGGTGAACGCTCAACAGATAATCTTTTGGAAGCAATTGAAAAAAGCAGAAATATAACACTGGATAGATTCTTATATGCATTATCTATTCCGCTAATTGGTAAAAGTACAAGCAATGATATAGCTAAAGCGAGCAATTATTCTTTGGACTCATTTAGGCTAATAGTAGACTCAGAAGCCGAATATGCCTTTGTAGGTCTTGAAGGATTCGGTAAAGAGATGAATAAATCTTTAATAACATGGTGGAATACAAATAAAAACGATGTATATAAACTGGCTAAAGAATTCAAGTTTGATATTCCATTGCGAAGTTCAAACTTAGTAGATTTATCTGGTAAGACTTTTGTTATTACAGGTTCGCTTTTACATTTTTCTAATCGCGATGAAGCAAAAGAGAGAATAGAATCTTTGGGTGGAAAGGTATCAGGTTCAGTGTCAGCAAAGACAACATATCTTGTAAACAATGATTTGAAGAGCACCTCCAGTAAAAACCAAAAAGCAAAGTTATTAGGAATTCCAATTATAAATGAGGAAGAATTATTGAAAATCTTAGAAGGTAGTCAGGAGGAATAGTAGTTGAATAAAACAAAAATCAAATTGGAGTCGCCTGAACAGGTGGCTGACTTTATTAATCTTTGCGCGAAATACAATAATGACATTAACCTATATGACGGTAGCGTGGTTGTAGATGCAAAATCTATCATAGGAGTATTTGGAATCCAGACGGGTAAAGAAATCGAGGTTGAGATGCTTGGTGTTGATAAAGAAGAAATAACAGATTTTTATAGCAGAATAAAGGAGTATGAGGTCTCATGAAATTTGAAAATACATATGTGACAGGTTTTGAACAAGCGTTTCGTGGTATGCGTAACCCGATGAATAGTTGGTCAAAAAGTGATAGTAAACATATTTGGCCTGGAGATATAAATGGAGAAGATAATATTTACGGTTGCCATTATTTGATTGGTGAAAACGATATGAGACTTGCTCAACGACTTATTGTAGCAGGAGGCGAACATCGTAAGTTTATGCGACAAATCCAGGTATGGGTAGATATTATGGCTCCACTTTACTGGTGGAAGGAATTTGATACATACAAGGTGGGAACAACTGCAAACAGTACGAGTACTATGCACAAATTAGCTTCTACTCCAATTACATTAAATTGTTTTGAAATTGGAGATGTGTCAAGAGATCTGTTGTGGGATGCTCAATCAGATTGTAGTGTAGAAAGAAATATTATTCCATTTCTTGAAAATCTTAGAACAAGCTATATTGAAACTAAAGATTTTAGATTCTGGAAAGAATTAATTCGTTGGCTTCCAGAGTCTTGGCTTCAGACGCGTACTGTGTCAATGAACTATGAGAATATTCGTACTATGTATAAACAGCGTAAAAACCATAAACTCATTGAATGGACTAAATATTTTATTGACTGGGCAGAATCTCTTCCATATTTTGATGACTTGATTGCCTATGAGAAGGATGGTGAATAAATGCTAACTATAATCATGGGGCGTACTTGCTCTGGTAAGTCAACTATAGTAAAGGAACTGAAGAAATACGGCTTTCATTCGATTTTAACCACAACAACTAGACCTATGAGAGATGGAGAAGCACAAGATGTAGACTATCACTTCACATCCGAAGAAGAGTTTTTGAAAAAAGTTGAACAGAATTTTTTTACAGAATATAAAGCTTATAATACTAAGTTTGGAACATGGTATTACGGGTCGGCTAGGGAGGATATTGAGAGGGCTGGTAATAACGATATTATAATTCTTACACCAGATGGATATAGAGATGTGATAAAAGAGTATCCGAACCTAGAACATCGATTGGTCTATATCTATACCAATAATAAAACTATTAAAAATAGACTGATGAAACGTGGCGATAAAAAAGAAGAAGCCGAGCGCCGATTAAAACAAGATTACACGGATTTTAGGAGTGTGGAAAATCTAGCCGACAGAATTGTTTACAATAATGAGAACGATAAAATTGATGATGTAGTAGATAAACTACGGAGTTATTTGGAGGAGAATTGTTGAAGGTAAGAATTTACTTAGCGGGAGCCATTGGCTGTTATGGTGTTGGGGCAGAATATCCCCAATTATGGCGCAAAATGGCATCCGAATGGTTTGAAATATATTCCGGCTATGCATATGATTATCACTTCTACTGTATCGATCCAACGCGATTTTATGAATACGGTAAGGATTATCACAAGTCAGAAAAAGAAGTTATGTTGTTTGATTTACGTAAAGTTAAGTCTGCCGATATTATTCTGGTAAATCTCAAAGACATTGAAAAATCCCCAGGTACAATTGATGAAGTATTTTATGCATGGATTAATAAAATTCCTGTTGTTGGTTTCTTGGAAAAAGATAATGGCGCGAATGATTTTGAGCTACATCCGTGGGTTACTGAACAGATAGATAGAATAGAAGTTGGAAACAATGCCATGAAAAAAGCAATGATATACATAAAAGATTATTATGGAGAGTCGAGGTGAAGAAAAATATTTTGATTACTACAAGTGGAATGTTAATTAGAGAATTACATAAAGATGAAGATAGCTTTTTGACTGTTATGTTAGAAGGTAGAGAATATATCATCGAAAGCATTACCAGGGTTCCTGATTTTGTAGATAGGCCAACGTCGCATAGGTGCATTAATATTCGTGATGGCGGAGAGGGGTACATACGACGATGATTAAAGATGACAAGAAACTGCTTATAGAACTAATATGTAATGAGCAGACAAAAATGATTGTAAAAGACCATACAAAGTATGAGTCTGACAGATATAAACATTTAGAGGAACTGAAGGTTAAGATTAAAGATATGTGAGGTATTGTATGGTAAAAGTTTTAAAAAGAGATTGCTCAGAAGTGGATTTTGATAAGTCGAAAATTTCAAGAGCAATTATGAAAGCAATGAAAAATGGTGGGGTAATACAACCGGAGATTGCAGATATAATAGCAGATGAAATTGAGAAATCTTGCTGCAACGAAGAAACGATTAGTATTTATGATATTGAAAATATGGTTTTCCAGAAGCTGATTGACAAAAAAGCTGTGCTTACAGCCCAAGCGTATGAAGGATACCGTAAGACTAGAGAATTTCAGAGAGAAATGTCTAATACAACTGATGAAGAAATTCAAGAACTATTAGGTGGCATTAATGACTATTGGAATAGTGAGAATTCTAATAAAAATCCGAGGTTAGTTACTACACAACGTGACTATATGGCTGGAATTGCAAGTAAAGATATATCTAGGAGATTTTTGCTTCCGCCAGAGATTGTTCAGGCTCATGAAGATGCAATTTTGCATTTTCACGATATGGATTATTTTGCTATGAAAACACATAATTGTGATCTTATCAATCTCGAAGATATGCTTCAGAACGGAACAGTCATCAGCGAAACATTAATTGAGAAGCCGCGTAGTTTTTCCACGGCATGTAATATTGCCACTCAGATTATTGCCCAGGTTGCTTCGTCACAATATGGAGGTCAAAGTATTTCTTTGGCACACTTAGCACCATTTGTTGATATTAGTAGACAGAAAATTAGAAAAAAAGTAAAGCAAGAGATTGATACCTTACTCAAGCCTAATGCAATTGGCAGTTATATTAATTATGTTGAAAAGGTTACGAATAAACGCTTGATGGATGAAATAAAGAAAGGAATTCAGACTATTCAATATCAAGTTGTTACACTGATGACAACTAATGGGCAGGCACCATTCCTTACTGTTTTCTTGTACCTTAATGAAGCTAAGAATGAGCAGGAAAAAGCTGACTTGGCGATGTTGATCGAAGAAACACTAAAACAACGTTATCAAGGCGTTAAAAATGAGCAAGGTGTATGGATTACTCCTGCATTTCCTAAATTGATTTATGTGTTAGAGGAAGATAATATTTCTAAAGACAGTAAGTATTGGTATTTGACTGAATTAGCTGCAAAATGTACGGCAAAGCGTATGGTTCCAGATTATATTTCTGAAAAAGTTATGATGGAGTTAAAAGGTGATGTTTACACGTGCATGGGCTGCCGCTCATTCTTAACTCCTGATCGCTTCACTGATACAGGTATTGGAAATATTGCAAAAGCAAAGAATTATATAGAAGGAAGACATAAGTATTATGGACGTTTCAACCAGGGCGTAGTAACTATTAATCTTCCAGACATAGCTTTATCATCAGGTGGTGATTTCAATAAATTTTGGGATTTGTTTGAGGAAAGAACAGAACTTTGTCATAAAGCACTTCGTATTAGACACGAACACTTAAAAGGAACACCTTCAGATGTTGCTCCTATTCTTTGGCGATATGGGGCATTAGCACGATTAGATAAAGGTGAAACTATAGACAAGCTTTTATATAATGGTTATTCAACCATTTCCTTGGGATATGCTGGATTATATGAATGTGTAAAATATATGACTGGTCACAGTCATAGTGATGAAGGTGAAGGCGAATCCTTTGGACTTGCGGTAATGCAAGCTCTTAATGATAAATGTAATCAATGGAAAGAGAACGAAAATATTGATTATAGTGTATATGGAACTCCGTTGGAATCTACTACATACAAATTTGCTCAAAAACTTCAGGAGCGCTTTGGTGTAATAGAGGGAATTACAGATAGAGATTATGTCACAAATTCCTATCATATTCCAGTATTTGAAAAAATTGATCCGTTTGAAAAATTACGTTTAGAAGCCAAGTTCCAGAAATTGAGTCCTGGTGGGGCGATTTCATATATTGAAACTTGTGATATGCAGAATAATATCCCAGCAGTTTTGGAAGTGATTAAATTTATCTATGAGAACATTATGTATGCAGAGTTAAATACAAAAAGCGATTATTGTCAAGTTTGTGGTTATGATGGTGAAATCAAACTGTTAGATATCAATGGAAAACTTGGCTGGAGATGTCCAAATTGTGGGAATGAGGATACTAATAAAATGAACGTTGCAAGACGTACATGTGGATATATTGGAACTGCAACAAATGGCTGGAATCAAGGGAGGCTAAATGAATTTCAGAATAGGTACGTACATTTGGATGATCATTTAGTAGAGAATTAGGAGGCTCTGCATTGCGATATGCTCAAATAAGAAGTATGGATATCTCAAACGGAGATGGAGTGGGGATCTCTCTCTTCGTACAGGGGTGTCATTTTCATTGTTACAATTGTTTTAATTCTGAAACATGGGACTTTCAAGGTGGATCCGAATGGACCAAAGAAATAAAATCACAGTTTTTGGGACTTATTGACAAACCATTTGTTAAAAGGGTCAGTATTCTTGGTGGTGAACCAATGGCTGATGAAAATGTAAATGAGATTTGTATGTTGCTAAATGAAATCCGATATACTTTTCGAGATAAAATCATTTGGTTATATACAGGCTATACATGGGAAGAATTATTTGATTACCACTGGCAAGAAAAAGTAGACCTAATGTTTAGTGAAAACCTTTTAGAACGCAGAACAGATTTAATTAAAACATGTAGACAAAATACTATTAAATTATGTGATGTACTTGTAGATGGAAAATATATAGACGACGAGCGAGATATGACCCTTAAATGGCGTGGCAGTAAGAATCAAAGAGTTATTGATGTTCAAAAATCGCTTTGTAAAGGAGAACTAGTTTTATGGACAACATGAATCAGAAGTGTTTGGCGTATTTCCAAGAGGAGATGCGCCAATACAAGATAATGTTAGATGGAGTTTTGAGTATAGTACAGAGAATATATCGGTATATTATTGATTTATTGAAGGAGCGTGAAGAATGATAGAATTAAAATTGCATTGCAACGTAACACCAGAGAAAATAATCAAGGCAGGATTCCGGCAGCAATCTGAAAATAAGTTGCTCTTTAGAATAAGGGAGAGACTTTATAAGGATACAATTTCACTATCAATCAAAATAGATTTGTCAAAGGAATCTGATGAACAAATCGAATGGTATGTGATTGATAATAATACAGGAATGAGTTACAACACATTCTATTTTACACCAAATACATGTAAGGACCTCGTGCGAGATACGGTATACAAAGCATTTCGTGAGATGATAAACGAGTTAGACAAAAGAGAAGTATTATATATGGAAGGTGAAGATAATGAGATCAAGAATAGCACAATTTGAAAAAGTATCGAGAGAACAATTCTTCAAAGATATGATGGATACCTTTGGAGTGAAATATGGAATTCCTGAAGATGGATTACTTGCAGAAATCTACGAAAGAATCAAGTTACCGCAAAGAGCCACAACGGGTTCAGCCGGATATGATATTTTTACACCAGTACATATAGTACTTGAACCAGGAAAGACAATTAAGATTCCGACTGGTATCAGATGTAAGATTGAACCCGGATGGTTTTTAGGCATATTACCACGATCTGGACATGGATTTAAGTATGGAGTACGCCTGAGTAATACTTTTGGAATAATTGATAGTGACTATTTTTTGTCTGATAATGAAGGACATATTTTTGTAAAGTTAATCAATGATTCGTGTATCTGTAAAACAGTCGATATACCAACATGGCAAGGGATGGCGCAGGGCATCTTTCTGCCGTTTGGAATCACTGTAGATGATGAGTGTGACACTATACGAAATGGTGGTTTCGGGTCTACTGATAATAATTAAATTTTCCATGCAGCCTAAAAAAATATAATATTAAAAATATAAAGGCTGTTGGAATAGATAAGAATATTATTAAAAACTTAATGGATTTTACAAACATATTCATGGCATCAATGACTTCCGTTTTGGTCTGTCTTTCGATTTTATTAATAAAATTAGTGTAATATGAAAACGTCAAAAACAAAATAATAACAATAGGAATGAAATAATGCTTGAATACAAAAATCTTAGTATTAATATCCATATAAAATTCCTCAACTTTCAAAGATAATTTTATTATTATACTTTTACATTTGTGATTTTACAACATGATAAGGAGACATACATGAGAAAAACATTATTTGTAGGGATTACAGTCTTATCCCTATCTTTAGTCACGCCCATGGCAACATGGGCAGAAGAAAACAAAGAAACCGTTTCTATAGCGGCACAGATTGAAACAATGAAAGAAGCATTTATTGGGGCGTTAGAACCTAAGACAATGTATACAAATAGAGCCGGAGTCAACATCCGGGAGAAGCCTGATATTGAATCAAGAATCCTGGATCAGAGTCTGCTAAACACATCGTTTGAAGTGATTGGTGAACATAATGGATGGTCCATGATAACCACAGCAGATGGTTATGCCTTTATCAAATCTGATTATCTTTCTGATACGGAAACTTCCCTTGAATACCTTGGCAAATTTAAGATTAGCCACTACTGTTGCGAACCATATAAGCATATATGTGGTGATGGAAAGGGGCTTACCCGGACAGGGATACCTGTGCATCCTGGATTAATCAGTGTTGACTCATGTGTAATACCTCTTGGTAGTACGGTTATTATAGATGGAATTGAGTACCAGGCCGAAGATACTGGTGGAATGATTAAGGGGAACAAGATTGATATGGCTGTAGAGACACATCATGAGGCTCTGGATCTGGGGGTGTACTGGGCTGACGTTTATATTATAGGAACTAAGTAGTCCTATAACAACAGTTAGATATACAGGTTTTGAATTATTATAATGAGAGGGTGACAACACATAGATAATCCTGCTATGAAAAAAATGTTGTCAACTTTATTAAGAAATGGTAATATATCCATGAGCGATATTGTTTCTATCCTTTATGAAGAAAAGGAGATGAAGCAATTGACAGAGGATATAAAAATGCCAAATGTTGGATATCGCAAAGATAGAGAGGAGTATTATTTAACAGTCCCAGTCCGATTTAGTAAAACGGGTAAAAGATATCCCGTTTATGGGAAAACAGAAGATGAGGCTATTACTAATTTTAAGTTAGAGATTGCTTTATTTAATGATGGTATAGACTTATCGCAAGCAAATGGAGTACCAACTCTTCGAGCTATGATAATATTTACTATGAAGAAGTATATTTACACGGATGTATGTGAATCCACGTATACACGGTATGAAAGCGCTTGTGAGGCTCATATTTTTGTTGATGCAATTTCTGATAAGCCTATTAATGAAATAACTTCTGTTGATTTGAATGATTTTTTCAAGGGTGAAAAAATTTGTAAGTTATGCTCAAGTACTTTGACAATCATTGCAGTCATTATGAAAAAGACATTCTTGCGTGCTAAGGAGTTTGATTATATCGAAAAGAATCCAATGGAATTTATCAAAGTCTCTTATCGAAGCTGTCCTATGCCAAGAAAACAAAAGCAATTGTTACGTGGTGATGAAATAGAGAGGATATCCAGATATGTTGAGTATACGACAACTCATTTGATATCACCAATATATAGAATTTCACCTATATTTATGGTTATGTTGTATACTGGATTGAGAGTGGGTGAAGCTTTGGCTCTAAAAGAGTCTGATATAAATAAGGAAAAGCGAACAATTTCAATTGACACACAGATGGCTTATGTTCCAAAAAGAGACAAGAATTTAAATAGAGTAAGGGGAGGTGGTTCAAAAGAAAAACCACCAAAATCTAAGGATTCAATTCGTAATGTATACTTAACTAGGCAGGCAGAGTACTGGATAGACAAAATGATTGCAATGAACCGAAAATTTGATAAATACCCAGCAAATTGCGAATACTTATTTATTAATAAGTTAGGAAGGGTTCCATCGAAAGGGGCAGTAAATAATTTTTGGAAACAGATGTTAGATAGTTTAGACATCCCTTATTGTACCCCACATAAGCTGAGAAAGACCTTTATAACTACCTTAATAAATAGCGGAGTTTCAGTTGCTGATGTATCACCCCAAGTCGGACACCATGATAAGACTATTACAATTAATACCTATTTTGAATCAATTTATGACGATAACAACAGAGAAATACTAGTTGACAACATGTCGAACGCATTTGACAACAATGACAACAGTTTGACAACACCTAAACTAAACAATCTTCTTATGTAAGCTCATCAAAAAAGTGCTTATTTTAAGGGAGGAAAAGGACTTGGTGAAAAAAATGTCAAAGTCGTAGAAAAAGGTCTTGAAAAGCTGGGGAAAATGAATTAGAATAGCGTTGGATATAGATGAGAGAATGAATGATTGAGAGCGACGTCAGCACAGAAGTAATGGATGTGCTTAATACAAGGAGGTAAATTGCTATGGCAAAGGCAGTGAAAACCATTGGAGTACTTACCAGCGGAGGCGATGCGCCGGGAATGAACGCAGCTATTCGCGCGGTTGTAAGGACTGCTATCAATAAGGGCCTTAAGGTAAAGGGTATCATGCGTGGATACGCAGGCCTGCTGGAAGAGGAAATCGTGGACATGGAGTCCACCAGCGTGTCTGACATCATCAACCGCGGCGGCACCATCCTTTACACGGCAAGATGTAAGGAGTTCACCACAGCGGAAGGCCAGCAGAAGGGCGCTGACATCTGCCGCAAGCATGGCATTGACGGAATGGTGGTCATCGGAGGAGACGGTTCCTTCCGGGGCGCGGGAAAGCTGTCTGCCCTGGGCATCAATACAATCGGCCTTCCGGGAACCATTGACCTGGATATTGCCTGTACCGATTATACCATTGGTTTTGACACGGCTGTCAACACGGCCATGGAAGCAATTGATAAGATTCGCGATACATCCACATCCCATGAGCGGTGCAGCATCGTGGAGGTTATGGGGCGCAACGCCGGATACATCGCGCTGTGGTGCGGCATTGGAAACGGCGCGGAGGATATCCTTCTCCCGGAGCGCTATGACGGCAATGAGCAGGCTCTGATTAACCGGATTATCGACAACCGCAGACGGGGCAAGAAACACAACATTATCATCAACGCGGAGGGAATCGGCCATTCCGGTTCCATGGCAAAGCGCATTGAGGCTGCCACAGGCATTGAGACAAGAGCCACCATCCTGGGCCACATGCAGCGCGGCGGAACGCCTACCTGTAAGGACAGGGTATATGCCTCCATCATGGGCGCCAAGGCGGCAGAGCTTCTGGCCGTAGGCAAGAGCAACCGTCTGGTGGCCTATAAGCACGGTGAGTTTGTGGATTTCGATATCCAGGAAGCCCTGAATATGACAAAGGACATCCCGGAAGAGCAGTATGAGATAGCCAAGATGCTGATCCGCTAATCCGGTAGATGAGAACATAAACGACGATAGAATGGAAAGTCCGCCGCCTGTCACAGGCAGCGGACTTTTGTGGAGAGATGAGATGAAGGATACGACAGTGCTCTGCGGAGCCAATTCCTATGAACAAAAATATTATTTTAACCAGGATTTCAAATCCCTGCCACAGTCCATAAGGGACGAACTCCAGATCATGTGTGTGCTCTATACAGAGGATGTGGGCGGCGTGCTGACCATGGAATTTGACGAAAAAGGAAACCTGGAATTCAGGGTAACCTCAGAGGAAACGGATTATCTCTTTGACGAGATAGGAAGCGTCCTTAAAATCAAGCAGTACCAGGAAGAAAAAAAGGAAATGCTGGAAGCGCTGGAACTGTATTACAGGACATTTTTCCTGGGAGAGGACATAGATATAGAGGATGACGGGGAAGATTAGATGAAACTTAGGATTGGAAATACAGTTCTTGAGAATAATGTAATACTGGCGCCCATGGCGGGCGTCACGGACCTGCCCTTCCGTGTGCTGTGCCGGGAACAGGGAGCGGGCTGCGTGGTGACGGAGATGGTCAGCGCAAAGGCGGTTCTGTACAACAACCGAAACACCAGGGAGCTGCTGCAGATTGACCCGGACGAGCGCCCCGCCGCCGTGCAGCTCTTTGGCTCAGAACCGGATATTATGGCGGAGATTGCGGCCAGGCTGGAGGAAGGACCCTATGATTACATTGACGTGAACATGGGATGTCCTGTGCCGAAAATCGTCAACAACGGCGAGGGATCCGCGCTGATGAAGAACCCCGGGCAGGCGAAGAAAGTGCTGACAGCCATGGTGAAAGCGGTGAAAAAGCCTGTGACCGTGAAATTCCGCAAAGGATTTAACGACCTTTCTGTCAATGCGGTGGAATTTGCAAAGATGGCGGAAAGCTGCGGTGTCGCTGCAGTGGCTGTCCATGGACGCACCAGGGAGCAGTATTATTCCGGTAAGGCGGACTGGGACATCATCCGTCAGGTGAAGGAGGCGGTAAGGATTCCTGTCATTGGAAACGGGGATATCTTTACGCCGGAGGATGCCGGGAGGATGCTTAAAGAGACAGGCTGCGACGGCATCATGGTGGCCAGGGGAGCCAAGGGCAATCCGTGGCTGTTCGGCCGGATTAACCACTATCTGGATACAGGGGAGGTCCTTCCGGGCCCGTCCATGGTTGAGATAAAGGCCATGATTCTGCGGCACGGCCGCATGCTGGTCCGGTTTAAGGGAGAAAGTGTTGCCATGCGGGAAATGAGAGGCCATATGGCCTGGTATACAAAAGGAATGCCCCACTCAGCCACGCTCAGGAATGAAATCAATCAGGTGGAGACATTGGAGGGGTTCGTGGAGCTTCTGGACAGGAAAATCCAATCTTGACAATGGACACATTTTCCTATATAATACTCAGAATGTGTGGACATTAAGAATGATACTCAAGTGAAATCAACATAAATTAAGAATTAAAGGAAGGAAGCGGGTAAGATGGCAGATAAGAAACATATTTTGACATATGCCGGACTCAAACAGTACGAAGATGAACTGCAGAATCTGAAAGTTGTCAAGAGAAAAGAAGTTGCGCAGAAGATTAAGGAAGCAAGAGAGCAGGGCGATTTGTCCGAGAATGCAGAGTATGATGCGGCCAAGGATGAGCAGAGGGACATTGAGCTGCGTATCGAGGAACTGGAGAAGCTTCTTAAGAACGCCGAAGTCGTGGTAGAGGATGAAATCGACCTGGATAAAATTAATATCGGATGTAAGGTAAAGCTTTTGGATGTGGAGTATGACGAGGAGATGGAGTTCTATATCGTTGGATCCACTGAGGCCAACAGCCTTCAGAATAAGATAAGCAACGAATCACCGGTAGGCCGTGCCCTGATTGGCAAGGTAGTGGGTGACTGCGTAGACGTGGAGACCCAGGCAGGGGATATCCAGTATAAGGTGCTGGAAATCCAGAGGGTTTCATAAATCTAACACAAAGGAGTTAAGGACGTGGGAGAACAGCAAAAAGTTAATCAGGCAGATACAGATTTAAATCACGTGCTGAAGGCGCGCAGGGATAAGCTGGCGGAGCTTCAGGCGGCTGGAAAGGATCCTTTCCAGATTACAAAATATGATGTGACTGCCCACAGCATGGATATCAAGGATAACTATGAGCAGTGGGAGGGGAAGGAAGCAGCCATTGCCGGCCGTATGATGTTCAAACGCGTCATGGGTAAGGCTTCCTTCTGCAATGTACAGGATTTAAAAGGCAGCATTCAGGTCTATGTGGCAAGGGACAGCGTGGGTGAGGAGTCTTATAAGGATTTCAAGAAAATGGACATCGGCGATATCGTGGGGGTAAAGGGGAATGCCTTTACCACCAAGACAGGTGAGATATCCATTCATGCCACGGAGGTAACCCTTCTTTCCAAGAGCCTTCAGGTGCTTCCTGAGAAATTCCATGGCCTGACGGATACGGATATGCGTTACCGTCAGCGTTACGTGGACCTGATCATGAACGCGGAGGTGAAGGATACCTTCATCAAGCGTTCCAGGATTCTGGCTGCTATCCGGAAATATCTGGGCGGAGAGGGCTTCATGGAAGTGGAGACTCCTATGCTGGTTTCCAACGCGGGAGGCGCTGCCGCAAGGCCCTTTGAGACCCATTTTAACGCCCTGGATGAGGATTTAAAGCTTCGCATATCCCTGGAGCTTTATCTGAAGAGGCTTATTGTAGGCGGACTTGAGAGGGTTTATGAGATTGGGCGCGTGTTCCGCAACGAAGGCCTGGATACCAGGCACAACCCGGAGTTCACCCTGATGGAGCTGTATCAGGCGTATACGGATTACAACGGAATGATGGACCTGACCGAGAAGCTGTACCGTTTTGTGGCTCAGGAGGTACTGGGTACCACCACCATTACTTATAAGGGCGTGGAGATGGATTTAGGCAAGCCCTTTGCACGCATCACCATGGTGGACGCGGTTAAGAAGTATGCCGGAGTGGATTTTGACAAGATTCATACCCTGGAAGAGGCCAGAGCCATTGCCAAGGAAAAGGGAGTGGAGTTTGAGGGGCGTCATAAGAAGGGCGACATCCTGAACCTGTTCTTTGAGGAGTTTGCGGAGGAGCACCTGGTCCAGCCCACTTTTGTTCTGGACCATCCGGTGGAGATTTCTCCTCTGACCAAGAAAAAGCCGGGCAACCCGGACTACGTGGAGCGCTTTGAGTTCTTCATGAACGGCTGGGAGATGGCCAACGCCTACTCTGAAATCAATGACCCCATTGACCAGAGGGAGCGGTTTAGAGCCCAGGAAGAGCTTCTGGCCCAGGGCGATGAGGAAGCCAACCATACGGACGAGGACTTCTTGAATGCGCTGGAGGTAGGTATGCCTCCGACGGGAGGAATCGGATTCGGCATTGACCGTATGGTCATGCTGCTGACGGATTCACCGGCCATCAGGGATGTGCTGCTGTTCCCGACAATGAAAACGCTTGGCAAAGAAAACCAGTAAAATCAAGGGTTTGCGGTACTTGAACTTGTAAACTACAACAAATTTACAACAATTTTACAACGCATAACAAAGAATAATGAGCGTTAATGAATAGTTGTACTCATAAATCCAATTCAATATTTTGTACGATAAGGACATTTTTCTAAAAGAAAATTTTAGGGAAGTGTCCTTTTGTTATGGTCAAAACAAAATAAGAAATGGAGGAAATGAACATGAGTAGTACAGCGTTAGGAGCAGAGAAAGCGATTATTTTTATCAGCAATGCACATGAAAAATTCTACTATGACAAATTGAAAGAGGTCAGGTGTCAGGACGTATACCACAAAGCACTTGTATATTGTCTTGGCATCAGCGATGACACAAGAAGGAACATTTACAGTATCTATGATTTTAAGACAGGCTGCGTGAAAACGGAGTGCCTGCATGAAGGCTGGCAGACCAGCGGAAGCGTGAGAGTGGTCAGGATGGCGTTTAACCTTTACTGTAACGGTACGCCGAGTGTCCTTGACTATGATGATGCGGAGGAACAGGTGGACGAGTGCAGACGGTACACAGTGGAAGAACTGTTCTGCTGTGCCTATGCGCCCTATTTTTGGCAGGCGGTACAGATTCGTTACCCGGAATACGCAACATATAACCATAATCTGTACGCCATGCTTGGAGGACGGGATTGATGTTAAAGGTCAGGCTTATGGGAACGAAGAACGATATTAAGTGGTTCGGGAAGATTTTACAGAGGAACCCGAAAATCGAAGTGACGGAGTTTTCCGATATGTTCCCAAACAAAGGGACAAAGAAATATTACCGGACTTATGTGGAAGTCAGGAAAAGCAACGTAAAAGAAAACCAGTAGAAGAAAGGGAGAATTATCATGTGTAAAATAATCGCAATCGCAAACCAGAAAGGCGGAGTGGGAAAGACTACCACCACAAGCAACTTAGGCATAGGACTTGCAAAACAGGGAAAGAAAGTGCTTCTGATTGATGCGGACGCACAGGGCAGTTTGACAGCCAGCTTAGGCTTTACGGAGCCGGACAGCCTGGAAGTCACGCTTGCAACCATTAAGGGGGATTTAATCAATGACGAGGAAGTAGAGCCGGGGGAAGGCATTCTCCACCATGAGGAAGGGATAGACTTAATGCCGGGGAACATTGAGCTTTCCGGGCTGGAGGTTTCCCTTGTGAATGTGATGAGCCGGGAAACGGTGCTGCGGTCATACATAGAGATTGTCAGGGAGAATTACGATTACATTTTGATTGACTGTATGCCTTCCCTCGGCATGATTACCATAAACGCCTTTGCCTGCGCTGACAGCATTTTGATACCCGTACAGGCGGCATACCTGCCCGTCAAGGGCTTGCAGCAGCTTATTAAGACGGTGGGCAAGGTAAAGCGGCAGATTAACCCGAAATTAGAGATTGAGGGGATTCTGCTTACAATGGTGGACAGCCGGACGAACTACGCAAAGGACATCAGCTCCATGCTGAAGGAAGCCTATGGAAGCCGGGTAAGGATATTTGCCAATGTCATTCCTATTTCCGTCCGGGCGGCGGAGATTTCAGCGGAGGGCGTCAGCATCTACAAGCATGATCCAGAGGGGAAAGTGGCGTCAGCCTATGATTCCTTGACAAAGGAGGTGCTTGCAGATGGGCAGTAACACAAAAGCGGGAAGCGCAGTAAAAATCAGGATGGAGAGTTTTGATGACTTGTTTGGCGGAAATGCCACGCAGGAAAACGGGGCAGAGCAGATTATCAATGCGCCGCTGGCAGAGCTTTATGCGTTCAAAGACCACCCGTTCCGGGTAGAGGACGATGAGAAGATGGAGGAAACAACCGAGAGTATCCGCCAGTACGGGGTGCTTGTGCCGGGGATTGCAAGACCGAGGGCGGGCGGCGGCTATGAAATCATAGCCGGACACCGCCGCAGGCGTGGCTCGGAGCTTGCCGGAAAGACAGAGATGCCTGTGGTTGTCCGCAACTACACCGATGATGAAGCTACGATTATCATGGTGGATTCTAATATCCAGAGGGAAGATATTTTACCGAGTGAAAAGGCGAGAGCCTACAAGATGAAATATGAAGCCATGAAGCATCAGGGGAAAAAGTCAGGCAGAAATACACTGGATGAGGTCGGGGAAGCTGCCGGGGAGAACGCAAAAAAGGTTCAGCGTTATATCTGGCTCTCCCGCCTGTCTGATGAACTCCTTGCTATGGTGGACGGTAAAAAACTCGGTTTCTCACAGGGCGTTGACATTTCCTTTCTGGCAGAGGAAGCGCAGCAGTGGGTACAGGCAGTCATAGAGGAAAAAGGCTGTAACGTCAGCATGGCGCAGTCAGCAAAAATCAAGGAATATGGTAAGACAGGGGAGCTTACCCTTGCAATGGTGCGCCTGATACTGACAGAAGAAAAGCCGAAGGAACGGAAAGTAACACTGAAAGCGGATAAAATCAGCGAATATTTTGCGGAGGACTGCAGCAGTGAGGAAATAGAGGGCATCATCATTCAGCTTCTGGATGAATGGAGTGCCAGAAATGGAATGAAAAGACAATAGAGGGGAGGTGCATCGGCGTGGATGGCGCAATAAAATTCGACTATTATTATGGCATCGAAGCGGAACAGTTCTCTTTTTACAGAGTGCCGAGGCTGCTGATAAAAGACGCAAGGTTTAAAGAGTTGTCCAGCGATGCAAAGCTCCTTTATGGTCTGATGCTTGACAGGCTGGCATTGTCAATCAAGAATGGCTGGCTTGACGAAGAAAACCGGGTGTATATCCATTACACCCTTGATAACATAATGGAGGATTTGGGATGCGCAAGGGAGAAATGCGCAAAGGTGATAGCGGAGCTTGACAGCAAAAAGGGCATCGGTCTGATTGAGAAGAAAAGGCAGGGGCTAGGCAAGCCGGACATTATCTATGTGAAGAATTTTGCGACACTGGATACCGGGAAAGAACCGGGCGGAGAGCCGGAAAAGCCGGATAATGCTGACAGTTCCGCAGAAGTTCGGAAACCGAACTTGCGGAAGTTCGGGAATCGAACCCTAATTATAACAATACTAATTATACCGATCTGAGTTATACCAATCCTATCAATCAATCAGATAGTGGAACAGAAAAACAAAAAACGGGCAAGCCGGATAATGCTATGATTGATGTGATGGATGAAGCCAGCGCCTACATGGAAATCATTAAGAAAAATATTGAGTATGAGCATCATATGAAATATGGCGATTGGAGTGAAAAAGGTCTGTATGAGGAACTGTATGAGGTAATGTGCGAGATTGTGTGCGTGAAGCGTAAGACGGTAAAGGTCAACGGGGAAGATTACCCGTATGAGCTTGTAAAGTCTAAGTTTTTAAAGCTGGACAGCTCCCATTTGGAATATGTCATCGGATGCATGAAGGAAACCACAACAAGGATAACCAACATCAGGGCGTACATGGTGACTGCCCTCTACAATGCCCCGAACACCATAAACCATTATTACCAGCAGTTGGTTCAGCATGATATGTATGGCGGCGGCTGGGAGGAAAAGGGGATGTTTGAGCGCAAAGCGGAAGGAGATGGATAAATGGAGTCCATGAGGGATATTGACCGGGCAATGGAACGGGAAATCGCAAAGGGGAGCTGCCCATTGAGGTTTATAAGAATAGAGTTTGGAGATTCCCCTTATCAGGAGATTGCGTCAAGGGAAAAGCTGCTGGAGGTATTGTCCTATCTGCTGCGGACAGGCGATTATGGCAGGTTTGCCGGGAAGGGGACAGGGAATAATGTTTACATGGACATTAAGGGCAGGAAGCCGGCTTTTCAGCGTACCCGTTCTTTTCTTGACCGGAACAGCATATTTTCCGCAATACGCAGGTATGGGAAGAAAATAAAGCCGGATTTTGACGGGCATACTTATCTGGAAACGGTGCGGTGTATCTTTGAACTGCCGGAAGGGGAACAGGAAAAATACAGGGTAACATATGACGGGCAGGAAACCTTCGCTTTCCCTATGTCAGATAAATATATCCTCGGACTTTACACGCACTGTATCTCGGCAAGGCGGGCGGCATCGGCGGATATGGATATTCCCGGAGCAGGCTTTTCGGAGAAGGAACAGGGCATCGCCAGTCTGGAAGATGTGCGTGACGTATTGTTCCAATGCCTTTTATTTGACACAATAAAATGCGGGGAAGGCGTGTTATACGCTGACCTCTGCACAATCTACTGTTTAAAAGAGGATAGATAGCTTTTGGACTTTTTGTCCAGAAGTAAAATAGGAGGTGCGCTATGGCAGAAAAATTTATTACGGAAGAACAGCGGGCAAAATGCCGGAAGGTGGCGGAAGCGTTTGCGGAGCTGTATGAGCTGACCGATGTAATGGTGGCGGATGCCGGGAGGTTCGGCTTTGTCCGTCTGCAATGGTTCAGTGAGGGAGAAGGATTTGATTCGGCAATGGCATTTTCGGACAGCGAGGAACTGTTTGAGGAACTCTGGCGGATATGGTATGAACATGAAGTCTTAACGCCAGTGTTGGGTACGCCGCTTGCGGAGCTTGACTATGACGAGATATTCCAGACGCTTTCCAAAGACAGGCAAGAGGAAATACTGGAGAAAAAGAGATATTTCATTGCCCTGTGCAAAGACGCTTTCGGTTAAATTGTAGATAATCTACAATTCCGGCGATAAATCTGGTAAAATGGCATTAGCCTAAAAATACAGGAGATGGTCTGAATGATACCGGAAACAGGGAAAGCAAAGCAGAAGGGCAGGAGCAAAAAAGTATGCCCGAACTGCGGAAGGAAGATGAAACAGCAGTTTATCGGCTTGCAGCATTGTAAATGCGGCATGAGTTGGAAAAAGGATATAGGATATTTTGAGCGTACCGGGGATATGGTTTTCGCTCTGGAACGGAGGAAAGCAGGGAAAAAGACAAAGCAGTGTCCGGTGATCCGGTACAGATAATTAAATACCAGAAACAGCGTGAGGGCAGTTATAGACCGTAAACAGCGGTTTGTAGCTGCCCTTTTTGTGTTTATATAACTTTTGGACTTTTTGTCCAGAAGCAGAATGGAGGATGTAATGAAAAAAAGAGAGTTCCAGAAAAAAGCAACAGCGGAGCTATTGAAAAGGCTGGCGGCGGTCTGTGCGGAGTTGGGGGAGAATCCCAACATTACAGTATCGTCAAAGTTCCACAGCTCCTATTTTAAGCTGCGGAATGACTATAACCTGATGCAGATTTCCGTCAAGCAGACCGGAGAGCTTAGTTACCAGCTTACGGATATGCTTGGCAGCACTGGCGGGAAGCGGATTTACTATGAATATCGTGAGAATGATGATTTTACACGCATCATAGAAAAGTTTTGCAGCGATTTTGCAAGGTTTTATAAGGATTTCCTGTTATCCGGCACACTGCATGACTTCTGTGACATAAAGCTGTCATACGGGGAGGACGCAGGCGCAAGACTGGAAGAATACGAATCCTGTATCCGTTCCGGGTGCTTATAGGATAAATACAGCTTTTGGACTTTTTGTCCAGAAGTGGGAAAGGAGAGCTTATGAAATATTTAATCCACAGGCTGTACGTCCCACCCTGACGGGCGTACAGCAATAAAAAAAGAAGGAGGAAAACCATGCAGGAGGAAGTGACACAGAAAACCATTGCCCTTGTGTTTAAATCTTCCCGGCTGACTGCCGACGTGCTGAAAAAGGCTATGAAGATGTATCTGGAACACCGGAAACAGGGAAAGCAGATGCCGCATGGGAAAATATCAGTGAAAGAGCTGGTCGGTCAGGGTATGGGCGCTTCGAGCATTGAGGTGACGGATAACAACATCAAGTCCTTTGAGAGAGTGGCAAAGAAGTACAACGTGCAGTTCGCTGTGAAGAAGGACAAGACGGAGAAGCCGCCGAAGCACATCGTATTATTCAAGGGCAGGGATGCCGACGTGATAACGCAGGCATTTAAGGAGTTTGTAAAAGTTAATGAGAAAAAGCATAACCGCATCTCCGTAAAGGAGAAGCTGGCGCAGTTCCGGGAGCAGTTGGGGAAAGACAAAAATCGGGAGAGGGCAAGGGAACACCAGAAGGACAGGGGGCAGTCATTATGAGTAAAATCGTAGAGGGCATTGCCAAAGACCTAAAGTCAATCCCGGAAAAGCTCAAGGCAAAGACAGGGAATGTTGACAAAAAGAAACTTTTCCTTATGAATCTCCCTTATGTGCTTGCCGGGTATTTCTGCGACAAAATTGCGTGGCTGTGGCGGGTATCGCCGGGGCAGGACGCTTCCGCAAAGGCGATGGAGGTCATGGCGGGGATGGAGGACTTATTTTCCAACCCGTTACCAAGTTTCCACCCAAAAGATTTGCTGATAGGGATAGGGTGTGGCATTGCACTCCGGCTTGTGGTGTATTTCAAAGCCAAGAATGCCAAGAAATTCCGGCATGGCATGGAGTACGGCTCTGCGAGGTGGGGTGCATACTATCAACTGTAAGGACGCATATATGGACGCAAAGGAGGATAACGCCATGACGCAGTATAACAAGATCACCGCGCTATACTCTCGCCTTTCAGTTGGTGACGAGGACAGGGACGGCGGCGAGAGCAACAGCATAGTCAACCAAAAGGCTTTTTTAGAGAGGTACGCAAGACAGGAAAAGCTGCCGAATATCCGACACTACATCGACGACGAAAGCGGTAGGTTCTTTGACCGCTCTGCCTATGTGCAGATGATGGACGATGTGGAAAGCGGCAAAATCGGTATTGTCGTTATGAAAGACATGACCCGCTGGGGACGTGATTATCTCCAGGTTGGAAACGCTATGGAAATCTTCCGCAGAAACAGGGTGCGCTTTATCGCCGTCAACAACGGCATAGACAGCGAGAAGCCCGACACATTGGAGTTTGCGCCGTTTATCAATATCATGTCGGAGTGGTACGCAAAGGACATCAGCAAGAAAGTAAAAACGGGTATCAAGACCAAAGGTGCAAGCGGAAAGCCAATCGCTACCGAAGCCCCTTACGGCTATATGAAAGACCCCGACAACAAGGATTTTTGGATTATCGACGAGGAAGCCGCCGCCGTTGTCCGCTTGATTTTCAGCCTTTTCATGGAGGGCAAAAACCGAAATCAGATCGCCGTATATCTGAAAAACGAGGAAGTTTTTACGCCCACCTTTTATTTGAAAGAGCACAACAGAGGAACATCGAAAAGCCGAAATCTGAACAAAATCGCTACGCGATGGCCTGCCAAGGCTGTGGCGCA
>UMFL01013094.1_pt1 | contig 54124 bp, 73 predicted proteins | sample 1965001 | NCBI WGS metagenome assembly UMFL01 (sample SAMEA4836045, study PRJEB28245) | human gut metagenome | biome: gut microbiome; material: fecal sample | place: Denmark | collected 2008 | reverse complement strand
CTGTGAGAGGACGGCGGTTAATCACCGCCTCCTACTCGATTGATGATTCGGTGATGGCTGCGGGAATGAGACGCAGCGCCATTGGGAAGGATGAGGACATGGAAGCATACAGCAGTTTTGCGGAGGTCTACGACATTTTTCAGGAAATACTGATATAAGAACCAAAATAGCCCGGAAATCCAGTGTTTCCGGGCTTCCTCTTTGTTTTGTATACTACGTCTGTTGTCCTCTGTTACCCCCCATTTTCCGGCTTTTTCCCTGGTTCCGTAGTAAAAACTGTAGTAAATAGTGTAGTAGAAATGGCGGCGTAAACCGAAGGGAAATTACAGCATTAAAGACCCTATATACTACAGTATATAAATACCATACTACTGATATATAAATAAAATAATTATATAGTTTTATATATTATAATATATAAGTATCTATTTTTTCTTAGGGGGTACTTACTTTTCTCACTCATGCTTTTTCTTTTATTCTGTTTACCCTATAAGAAATTTTTTGATTTTATATATTGTTTTTAAGCTGTAGGTATCCCGTTTTGATATCCTTTATCTGTCTTTGTTGTCCTCTGTTATCCTAAGTAAGCTAGTTATAGGTGTTGTCCTTTGTTGTCCTACTGTATTCGTTGAACAGGCTTGAATCCTTTGGTTTTAAGGAACGTCATATTGCATTTGAAATTTTGCATGGAGTCCGACGGGTCTATAGCTTCCAGATTAAGTGTGTTAAATGTTGAACGGTCTATGAATACTGAAACAATATCTTTTGCATCAGTAATTCCCACTGCTGTATCTATGAATGTATCCATGGCGTGAATAAGTACACCGTTAACAGGAAGGATGGCGAATAAGTCACCAGCTATACGTAAAATACAGCTACACACATAATCTTGCATAATATCTAAGCGTTTACCTTTTGCCAATGGTTTTATAGACAGTTTCCCGGTAGAAGTAAGACTTTTCGCTTCTGCTGGTACTACGGTGTCTGCCATTATCATAAATTCCACTTCAACAATATCAGAATCAAGAAATCCCATCTCAAAACCGCTACCAAATTCGGTTAAATCTTCAAATGGCTGCATATTTTCAACAATTTCCAACATGGTATCAGTATCACCATTAATGGCACCTTCTGCCAGTATATGTAAGTTTTTCCATTCGTTGTATTGTTCACGGTCTTCTTTCTTACCTTTTTCAATAAGGTTTTGGTAGTAAGTCTGATTGGAATTTTCAGCAAACTTAAAACGTTTGGCAAAGAATCCAGGCTTATAGTTGTCAAGTTTTTCTCTGGCGTCAGTTTCCCTTGGACCTGGTGTTATGCTAGGGTCGCTGAATGGTTCTTTTGTTTCGTATATTTGTTTCCAGTTTATGGGTTCTTCGTGTTCCGTATGAAGTAACCTTATAGCGTTTATGTGGTCTTCGTATTCTTCTACAGCAGCCTTGGCATACTCTAAGTCAAGCTGCTTTTGTTTTTCAGCTGCCGCTTTTTCTTTTTCACGTTGTAACTTTGCCGCTTTGGCTTTGGAAGCGTTATATTTACTGTGAGATTTTGAACGGCGTTTACCACCAGATGTTGTACTGTAGTATATTCCAGTTCCAGGTATTCCAGCTGTCGTAGTACGTCGCCCACTGGAATTGACGGTATAGCGTAATCCTTTCGACCCTAAGCTTAAACCGGCACTTCTTTTCCCAATATTTAGATTCACGCCGGGTGCTATTTTAATTCTTTTGCTTATGCGAAGCCCCATAAGTCCACACCTTCCTTTTTCTTTCTATTGTATCACCCAACGACGACAAAGAAAATACCCTACAGCAAAAATAGCTGTAGGGCTTTCTAGGGTAATAGTGTTCTTCCGAACTGTGATTTAAACTTTTTCGCCGGTATCTCGTAACGTAAAATCCATATCCAGGTCACAGTTAAGCGCTTCCGCTATTTCCTGTAATTCTTTTTCACTGAAATTATCACGGCTTAATTTATTGCTAAGATTGCTTCTTGTAGTTCCTATCGTTTCAGCTAGTGTGGTTACTGTCATTTTACGTTTGAGTAAGACTATTTTTATTTTTTCGGCCATTGCCACGGGTTTTACACCCCCTTTCTGATTATATAGTAAGTATATCATGTAAGTAATACAAAGTCAACACTATAAAGTGACGAGTGTGTTAAAAATAATTGCGATTAACTATTGACAAGTGACGAGTGACGCTATATAATGACACTATAAAGTGACGAGCGCAACTTAAAAACAACAAAGAGGAAAACACAAAAACAAGAAAGTAGGGGGAATATGGTATACGAAGTGATGGTAACGATTAACGATAGTCCTACGAAAGTTAAAAAGTGGGGGTATCTACTAAAAGCCGACAGTGAGATAAATGCAAAGCTGGAAGCCCTTAACCGGGCAAAGGTTGCGGCGTCTGCCCCGCGTAGCAGATACAAACGGTGTACCTTCACAGTTGAAGACGGTGATTGTATAGCAAGACCAGATTGGTAGAAAGGAAGTGGAGTATGAAGACTGTATATAGGACGAAGTATTACACCGTGAAACGTGACGACAGCTACCCTACATCTAAGTATCGTATCTATTCCGACGACAAGGAAGTACACACTGCTAAAAGCCAGGTGGAAGCTACAATGTGGGTAAGCAGACAAAGTAAGAAAGGAAGGTAAGGTTATGAGAAGCAGAAACAGAAGAAAGAAGATATGGGCGTATCTGGATGGTAAGAAGCTGGTAGAGGTTATCCAGGCAGCGCTTGACAATAACATGATGGTAGACGACCTTAAGAAAAAGCTGGTCGAGGAAAACCCAGGTCACGAAGTAACTTTTAAAGTCGAATAAGAAGGGTGGTACTTATGGAGAAACATTATTGGTTCGTCGCACAAACATACGTTAGTCTTGCCGGGGCTTCGGTTTCCTATTTTGCATACAGTAAAGGCCCTTACGGTCTACATACGACACCGGATATAGAGGATGAAGACATATGTTATTATGCTACGGAAGAAGCAGCTAAAAAGTTTGCCTATGAATCTTGTGGGGCATGTACAGACAGGACCGTACACGGTCGATATCTGAAAAAGGTTCCGAAAAATTTAATAAAATAGCCCGTCTGATGATGGCTTGCTGGTAACAAGCCGAAACACCCACCAGAAGCCGGTGGGTGTCACGGGGAACCGTCGGCACATGGGGAGACAATCGCCGCCCATTTTACATATATTGCACTTTGATAACCACAGAAAGGCAGGTATTGAAAGTGAACATTGAAGAAATGATACAGGGAAATCCACAAGCGTTAGTTGTAAAAAGGAATGGTATAGACGTAGCGGACAGTTTACAGATAGCCGAATGTTTCGGGAAACGTCACACTCACGTACTGAGAAGTATTGACGACCTAATGGCACAGCTTTGTGAACAGCCGACCCAAAATTGGGCTGGCTACTTTCTGCCAGATAGTTATTTAGATAAGCAAGGAAAAACAAGGAAGCATTATTGGCTTACCCGCGACGGTTTTAGTCTTCTGGTAATGGGCTTCACCGGTCCGGCTGCTTTACACTGGAAATTATTGTACATTGAAGCCTTTAACAAGATGGAAGAAAAAATAAAAAGTCAACCTGACCTTACAGCCATGGTAACCCAGATTACTACTCAGGTAATACAGACACTTCTACCAGAGATTAAAAAGGCTGTAGCACCGCCAGAGCCGCCACAGATTCCAGAGAAGAAACCGACCAGTTTAGAGGATTTCCCGCCCATACTTACCGTCTATGACATTCGGGATTACTTACAGATAGGCCAGCGACAGGCGTATGAGTTGGCACATAGCGATGATTTCCCGGCCATGAAGATTGGGAACCGATTGCTTATACAAAAATCAGATTTTGCAGAATGGTTACAGCGAAGAAAGGGGTATGTCTAACTATGCAAGAAAAGCCGCGCTTTATTTATGCTGTAGTACATGGTCCATCTGAATATATCGCGTATAACGGTCACGATACCGAAAAAGTGAAAGAAGCCGCTAAATACGCAGAAGCCCACGGGATACCGTACTTTATTGTCAGAGGGGAACTGTAAAAGGTTCCCCGCACTGTCAGAATTATGACTACCAACAATTACCAGATAGTTTTAAAATTTTAAGGGGGAATGAAAATTGTTATACAGTGAATTTATAAAGGCAACGAGAGCGCCGGAGACACCAGAAACTTATGAACAGTATCAGCTTATCAACAGGATATATTCGGACTGTGAGAGCATGGAGAAGCCAGAAGCCTACCGCTTATGGAAAAATACCTATGGAAGGGAGATTAAGCGCCGTGAACTTCGGCAGCGGGAACGCCTTGAAATGCTGATTAACCGGGAAGACTACGACACCATGGAAATACAGAAAAGAGCCGTGATTAACCACGAACTGTATACGCTTTTCTGGTCTGCCTACCACAATAAGGACGGTAGCAAGTGCCGGTTAGCTACAGAGGGTCGTTGTTTCACAGACACCTATGGTATTACTTGGATACTGAAATACGACGGACTATACCCAAACTACACGCAACGCTTCGCCCTATACGCAGTTATACGCGGTCGGATGGTAGACGCCCACTATTCAAACTGAAAGGGGGTAGTGGCCTTGGAAATTCTGACAGTAGTGGTAGTGGAAAACGGCGTTATCATAATTTATGAGAGCGCTGACCGCCAGGCTTTGGTAAGGGAAGTGAACCGGGCGAAGGAAAAAGGTTTACCTTATGCTGTTTTGTCACCGGAAGAATTTACTACAGTTTAAAAATATTTTTTCGGTCGTATGGGTAATCAAAGGACAACAGAGGACAACAGGGAATGACAGAGGAATACGCACAAATTGTCACATAGACAAGTCGTCCTTGTATCCTTATCTTTTTCTTAGTAAGATTGTCATACAGACAAACAACGTCGCAAGGACAAACGACATAAAGGAGTGAAAAAGGAATGAACAAAGTGAGATATTACAGGGTATTAAGCAATCTTTTGTTAAAGGATTTATCCGTTAAAACGGGTCTTTCGGTAGGGCATTTATCCCACATCGAAAACGGAAGTAAGCAGCCGTCTAAGTCCGCCATGGAAGCAATCGCCACAGCTGTAGGGCATACGGTACCAGAAGTATTTTACACCGAAATGACTACAGCGGAACAGGCAGAAATAGAAAAGCTGGGAGCCGTGGCGAATGGCTGATAGAAAGCCCAGGGAGCGAAGGACTTTTAAAAGCATGGACGACCTGCCTTTAATGCTGACGCCCTACGACTTAATGGATTTTCTGGACAAGGGCCAACGGCAAACGTACCAGTTAATACATAGTGAGGGTTTTCCATATGTGCAGGACGGACGGGATATAAAGATACCTAAATGGCTGCTTATAGATTATATAAACGACAAAGTAAGAAAGGGGGAACCTTTGTAATGAAAATCCAGGAAGTGACAATTGAAGGTTTTCAGTCACACGTACAAAGTACCTTTAGTCTTTCCCCTGGTCTGACGGTCATTACTGGACCGTCGGACGCCGGGAAGACAGCGATTATAAGGGCGCTTCGGTGGTTCGCATTTAATGAGCCGACCGGGGAAGCGTTCTTACATACCATCCGTAACCCGGATGGCAGTATCAAACAGGCGGCAGAACAGGCCAGGGTATCCGTTACATTCGACGACGGTACTACTATTACAAAAACAAGGCGGAAAGGAAAGACGACCTATACCCACAGTGCTTACCCTTCACCGTGGGAGAAAGCAGAAGTACCGCCAGAGATTAAGGAAACGCTGGGGCTTGTCAAACAGGAATACGGCGACTTTGAAACCTGTCTTAACTTTGCCTTTCAGCTGGACGCGCCTTTTCTGCTTTCGGAAACCGCCAGCGTAGGGGCAAAGGTCTTAGGGAAGTTGGCTGGTACCGAAGTGGTTGACCTTGCTATCAGCGAGGTAAACAAGCGGACACACCAGACCCGCACTGAAATTTCCTACGAAGATAAACAGATAGGGGAAATCGACGTGCAGCTTACGGAATACTTCGACTTGGATAACGCCGACAAAGCCCTTACAGCTGTAGAAGCTGCCTTTACGAAGCTGAAAGCCGACCAGGAAACCCGTAACGAGTTGATAGCCTTGTCAAATGCCTATGAAGCGAATACAGAACGCCGGATAGCCTTACACGATAAGGTGGACGCACTGGCGACGGTTATTACTTGCCGGGTCAGTCTGGATACCGCAGACAGACAAGAACGCCGCCGGGAAAAGTTAGAAGCACTGTTTAACGGCTTCTGGAAAGCGATAACAGACCAGAAGGAACCGGACAGAGTGATACGGCTTACTGGTGACCTGGATACTTTAACTAAGCAGCTGGAAGCTGTAGCCTACTACCATGTAAAGGCCACGATAACCCTGGTTTCTCTTTTAAAACAATACCAGGAGAAACAGAAAGTGATTTATGAAACTTCCAGCCTTATTGTGAAAATAGAACAGGGGTTATACTGGCGGTCTGTATTGGTGGAAACGGAAAGCGCGGGTAAGAAAACAGAAGCCTTAAAGCAGCTTAACCGGCGTTTGTGGGAAGCTATGACAGTTGAAAGAGACTTAAGGCAAGAACTATATACCCTACAGGAGAAAACGGCGATACGGGGCAAATACGAAGCCCTGGAAGCGGATTTTAAGGTATTGGATAACCTTAAAAGATTATCAGCTGTATTTACCAGTAGGCAGTTATACTATGACGCGGCGACAAAGAACGTAGGGCGGTGCATGGAAGCAATTGAGGAAGCAGAAAAGGAATTACACAAAGCCTGGGAAGAAGCTGGGGGCGTGTGTCCACTATGTGGAAGTGAGGGGGTGGCGTTTTGAAAAATGACTATATCGTAAAGGGTAAGGAAGTAACGCTTTTTGTGGAAGCGCCGCAGGATACCGGATTAGGCAGTTTAAATGTAAAGATGGATTTACAGGACCTTGACTTTGTAAAGTCTTGGCCCGGTACATGGTTCTCTTTTATACACCAGCGAACCGGACAGATTTACATAAGAGCAACCGCACACAAGGTAGCGGGAAAGGCTGTAAATGTTCCAGGATTTACACAAAAACAGCCGCTTTTACACCGGGTCATTGCGAAGCCGGAACGTGGACAGAATACAGTCTTTAAAGACGGGGATACCCTTAACCTTCGACGGGATAATTTGGTAAACCTTCGTATCGGTGAAACCTATGTACCGGAACCGAAGAACGGACCAGAATACGCCCAAATGGTGAAAGGCGTTCACTACAGGAAAGATAAACAGCGGTACGAAGTCCGTTGTTTCTTTAAAGGAAAGGCTTATAACCTTGGAATTTATAAGGATGTCAGCGTAGCTAATACAAGGGCTACGGACTTCCGAAACATGGAGCCGGAAGGCTATCTTAAAAAATATGGAAAGTGGGGTACAGTTTAATGATGACAGTGAAAGAATTAAGGGATTTACTTTACGAGGTAAAGGACGACGACCAGGTGGTCTTATGTAACGTCATGGCACCATTGAGCGCGGCGCTTCCTGTAGCAGATGTAACGATTGTAAAACAGGGAATGAACCGGGAAAGCAGCAAAGCTAAAGTGCTGATTATGTTTGATACAAGAAAGGAAGGTAACCAGTAATGACGACACAGGAAAGAATCGAAGCCGCAAAGCAGAAGTTAGAAGCAGCTGAAAAGGCCAAAACGGTAGCGGAAACACAGCTGGAAGCAGCCCAGAAACAGTGTGACGAGATTGTAGAAGAAATGAAGCAGCTGGGGGTCACACCGGATACCATCGAAGACGAGATTACTAAACTCACAGCTTCCGTGGAAGAAAATCTGAAACTGGTGGAAGAAGGAATACCGGAAGTATAGGGGGTGTAAACATGGGGCTTATGGATTTCTTCATAAAGCCGGAACCGGTACATTACGGTACGGTCAAAGAACTTGACACCTTAAGAATTAACCGGATTGCCGCAGATATCCGCACTGTAAGGGAAAAGGTAGACCGCAGTAAGGCAAAGCGGGAACTTTTGGAAAAACAGAGAAGCGAAGCGGTAAAGAAAAAAGCCGAAGCAGAAGAACAATTAGGGATTTTCGGTATGGTTCAGATTCTTCTACAGAAGACCAGCGACTACGCCAGACAGCAGGTTAAGACCCGGATAGAAGATGTAGTGAGCGAAGCGCTTAACGTGGTCTTTGGTGGTAATCATAAATTTATGATTGACCTTACCCTAAGAGGTAATCAGCCTATCGCTGAATATTACCTTAACGATGGTACAACGGTAACAAAGTTAGAAAAGCCAGACTACGACCGTGGCGGTGGAAAAGTGGATATCATAGCCCTATCCCTCCGCCTGGCCGTAGGGGAAATGGCAGGTACGCCGGGGCCTTTGTTCCTTGACGAAGTAGGAAAACACGTATCGAAAGAGTATGCACCGTCTGTAGCGTATTTCCTTAAAGAGTACAGCGCAAATTTTAACCGCCAGATAATCCTTATCACGCATAACGCTGACCTGGCAGAGATAGGAGAAACCAGCTTATCAGTGAAACGTACCCAGGGCGGAGAAAGTGAGGTATCAGTCATATGAATGAAAAACGCTGTGCTGATTGTGGGATTATCTTCTTTACAGACGACCCAGAAAAAGAACGCTGTGAACTTTGCGAAGACGACCGCATGGCAGAAGAAGACGCGGAAAGTGACTATATAAAGAACTGGTACCGTATACGCCAATATGGTCGCCGTTACATAAATACACCACCTGGTGTTATTCGTAGTATTTTTGGTACATTAATTCGTCTTATGAACTGGGTAAACGAAAAATTAATAAGGGGGTATGAGTAATGGATAAAGTAACGCTGAAAACAGACGTCTTGGTGCGTATCACAAGTTCAGACACAGTTACCGGTAAAGAGTACGACGAGTATAAGGAAAACGGAAACCTAAGAACAGAAGAAGAGTTACGTAAAGAACTTACAGAGGTACTTTTGTCTGAATTAGGGGCTGATACAGTAGAAATAGTAGAGTTGACCGTAACAACAGAGGACGAAAGAGAGGTATCCGAAAATGGTTAAATTTCTTTTCGTCGGCGACTGGCACTTACGGGGAAGTAACCCAAGAAACCGAACCGACGACTACACCGAAGCGGCGAAGATAAAGCTACGGGAAGTCTTTAAAATAGCTGTAGACCAGCAGGTAGATGCTATTCTACAGCCTGGGGATATCTTCGACCGGCCAGAAGTAAGTATATCGGTGCTTTTGGAATTTGCGGAAATCTTACGAGAAAGTCCGACAGAAATATACTGTACGATTGGTAACCATGATATCTATGGGTACAACGTAGACAGCTATTACCGGACAAGCCTACGTCTTTTGGAAATGTTGGTACCGCAGCTTCACGTTATTAAAAGTGCTGCTGATAAGCCTATCTATATGGCGAAAGGCCGGTACAAGGTGTATCTGACAGCGACGCCGTATAGCCGGGATATGGATATAAACGGCTACGGCTATGGCCCGGACGTGGAATACAACGATAAGGACGCTATCGGCGTACATATAGCCCATGGTATGTTATTGGACCATAAGCCACCGTTTGACCGGTACAGCGACCTTTATAAGGTGGATACGAAAGCGTCCATCATTCTTACCGGACACGACCATATGGGTTACGGAATTTATCACCGGTCAGCAGATGGGAAGTTATTTGTTAATCCGGGTAGCCTTCTTCGTATGTCGGCGTCCGTGGGGGAAATGACAAGACCGGTACGGGTATCCATTGTCACGATAGACGATATTAAGGGAACTTACGACGCTGATTTTGTGGAACTGACTACCGCAAAGCCTGGGGAAGAAGTGTTAGACCGTAGCAAAATCGAGGAAGAAAAACAGCGACAATACGCTATGGAAGACTTTAGCGCACTTATCCAGGGGCATACCGGGAACAAGGTACTTCTGGATATTAACCAGATTATCGACCAGGTGGCGGCGGAAGAAAAGTATAACCCGAATGTGGTACAGACGGCGTTACAGATTATTGATTCACAAAGGGAGAAGGTGCCAGCATGACAGTAGAAGCGTTAATAGTCCTTGTTTCTCTTACCGTTATCTTATCGCTGGTCGTCGTAATTTTGTTCGTGGTCTGGTTAATTATGGATACTATAAGGTGGTTCATAAGACGTAAAGACCTTAAGCGAAACAGGAAGAAGCGGGGGTATACGGTATGAAGATTAAGCTATGGCGTTGTATCTATTGCGGACACGAAGAAATGGCTACGGACAGCCTGGAAGAACTAAAGCCGGTCGTGGCCGGTGACACCATAAAGGTATCTTGCCCGGCGTGTGGCGCTTATACCATAAGCAGACCATTTGATACCACATTCCAGGGCGGGGAATTTCTGGTAGTACGCCCCAGGTACAGAGCCATAAAGCCAGAACCACCCGACGAGGAAAAACAGCAGCGGAAGTATATAAGGTGGTTGTCCGCGGAATCTGGCGATAGCGGCCACCTTTTGGAAGATATGCTTACAGAATACGGAAAGTGTGGACTGATAGACCTTACACTGTCAGAGGTCCGCAGCTTTTGGGAAAAATACAGGAAAGAAAGGGGGCGGCAAATGTGCCGAAGATAGCATATAAAGACGTAAAATTTAGGGCTGACAGTCTGGCGTTGATTGATACCGCAAACGACATTATTTCAGAATATGACGCACAAGGTTACAATCTTACGTTAAGACAGCTATATTACCAGATGGTAGCCCGTGGATACATTGAAAACACCATGAACAGCTATAAACGAATCGGAAACATTATTAACGACGCCAGATTGTCCGGTCTGATTGACTGGTACAGCGTGACAGACCGCACCAGAAACATGAGGTGTAACTCCCACTGGGATAACCCTTCACAGATTATACGGTCAGCGGTACAGCAGTACGCCATAGACCTTAGAGAAGGTCAGCCGAACTACATAGAAGTATGGGTAGAAAAAGAAGCCCTGGTAGAAGTAGTAGCGAAGGCGTGTAGAAAGCTGGACGTTCCTTACTTCGCTTGCCGTGGCTATGTAAGCCAGTCGGAAATGTGGGCGGCTTCCAGGCGGTTTAAGGAAAAGGCGGGAATGGGTGGAGAACCGCATATTATACACCTGGGCGACCATGACCCCAGCGGTATAGATATGACAAGGGATATACAGGAGCGTATGGACTTATTTGAAGCCTACCCGGAAGTACACCGGATAGCCCTTAATTTGGACCAGATAGAAACCTATAACCCACCGCCGAACCCGGCGAAACTGACAGATAGCCGCTGTAGTGGCTACATGAAACTTTATGGTAACGAAAGCTGGGAACTGGACGCCTTGAACCCTAAGTCGATAAATGACCTTATCGAAGCCCAGATAGCCGAACTTACCGACTGGGATAAATTGGAAGAAAAACAGGCGGAACAAGACGCCCAGAAGAAGACCTTACAAAAATATGCAGATATGGCGAAAAAAGACGCCTAGAAAGGAAAGATTATGACAGTAAAACAGGAACAGAAAGACACTGTAGAACAAAAGGTAATCCAGTCTGTACCACGTATCAATACACCCGTGGTAACCGACGAACAGCTGATTAATACTATTAGTCAGTTAGACGCGGCGGTATCCGATATTCTGGTAGCCGGTAAGAAAAACGAAGAAACCTATCAGGAAAAGGCGGAACTTGTACGGCGTGCCAGACAGTTAGAGACTTCCATACAGCTTACGGAATCCGAAGCCATTTGTACGATTATCGGAAGCGGTAAGGACGCCTACGGTATCTGGACGGACGAACACGGCCATAGTGTGAAGGTATCCTGTACCAACGATACCCAGCGTGACGCCTTCCGTAGAATGTTCAGTGCCGACGACCGTAGAGAGTTGGCAAGCGTAGAAGCGGAAATTAGGGCGATTGAGGTAACCCAGTTTAAAGCAAAGGACGACTACGACGCAAAGAAAGAAGCCTTAAGCTGTATCCGTGTCAAAGCCCAGTTACAAGCCGCCGCCCTTAACTTCCTTGCGTAATGAGAAGCAAGCGGAACGTAGGCAGCGTGGCGAAGATTTCCAGGAAGAGTGTAGACGAAGCTGGCGGCAGATACCAAACCTATGGCGGTTACGCATAACAGACGGCGGAATTTTGGGTACACGGCCAGCAGACGAACTAATCTTACTGGAACACGTAAATTTACTTTGTGAGGAAAAGAGAACAGACGGCGACCGGTTTACTCTGTCAATGCTACGCACCGACCAGCTGAAAGGTCTATTAAAATTTGAACAGGCATTAGACAAAAACCGGGGGCTTGTCCTAGTATCTTTCCTTAACGAAGCTGTAGACGCTACTTACGCTTTCCGGCTACTGGACGCACTTCTTTTTATGAGACAGAAGGGAAGGCAGTATATAACCCTTGCAGAACTACAGCAAGGGGAAATAGAAGCGATTGAATTACCGCAGATAACCATAAACGGAGAACGCGGATATGATTTTAAGGGGGTGGCAGATTGCAGGCATATATAAGCAATAACATACGGTTAAGTAATGTTCCCTTACCGTTAAAACTGAAAATAATAGACGACCTTACGATAGATAACCCAGCGTTCATTAAAGCAAAGTACCAGCGGCGGCCTACGTGGGGGATAATCCAGAAATTGCGGTTGTATATTTACGACAACGACGAAAGTATAATACTTCCGCGTGGATACGAAAAGCGCTTAGTAGAACACATACACGCTTTAAAGGTTCCGACGAGAACAGAAACGGTACAGGTGGAAGGAAAGCCTACTGACTTCGGGCCATGGAATGAGATTTACAAGATACGCGGTTATCAAAAACCGCTTATCGAAGCCCTGGTAGAGGAAAACGGAATAGGGGTAGCGCCCGCCGGTTCTGGTAAAACAATTATGGGTATGCGATTTATTTATGAGGTAGGCCGACCCACGCTATGGCTGACCCATACAAAGGATTTAATGTACCAGACCAAAGAAAGAGCCGAAGCGACGCTTAAGGGCGTTGGCCGTGTTGGAATCCTTGGCGACGGTATACAGGACTACGGCGACGGAAAGCTGATTATCGCCACGGTACAGACGCTTAAGGCGAACCCGAAACTTGTACAGGGGTTAAAGGATTATATAGGCGTCGTCGTGATTGACGAAGCCCACCACTTCCCCAGTACACAGTTTTTGGATACCGCCGCCCAGTTCCCAGCGCGCCGGGTTATAGGTCTTACGGCAACGCCAAAGCGCAAGGACGAACTGGAAGAATATATGTACCAGGGTATCGGACCGGTACTGTATGAAGTGCCGCGGACGGCGCTTTACGAAACCGACCAGCTGGTGTTACCGGAAGTCCGCTTTATTTACACTGACTTTGATTACGGCGACGATGATAGCGCCGAAGACAACGTAGACGCCGGGGGTGAAGACTTAGACTACCAGGACTTGCTTAACCATCTTATCGCCGACCAGGAAAGGCTACAGCTTATCGGGAAGACGATAGTAGACGCCATACCATACGGTCAGGCTATCGTACTGGCGGAAAGTGTACGGTACTGTTTCAAGATACAGGAAGTCGTAAAGAAGCTGGCGCCGGATATTAAAACAGCTGTAGTACACGGCGGTTTACAGCGGTACGCTTGGAAGGTTGCGGGTAGTAAGGACATGGCCCAGGAAATGGCAGCCTACCACGGCACGGAATTTAAGTACGACGGCAAGGCCAGGCGGTGGAAGGTGAAGGTACCGCAGTATACCGAAGCCGAATTTAAAGCCTGGCAAGTGACGCCGAAGCTCCGTAAGGAAATCCTGGAAGCGTGTAGGGCTGGCAGCATACAGATTTTATTTGCTACCCAGCTTGCCCGTGAAGGATTGGATATACCGCAGCTTAGTGTAGGGCATACCGTGACCCCGAAACGAGGGGATACGGGAAACAGTAAGACCGGGCTTAACCTGGAACAGGAGATAGGGCGCATTATGCGGCCAGACCCACGGAACCTGGATAAGAAAGCCGTGTGGTTCGACTATGTGGACGCAAACGTAGGCGTCTTAAAGGGGCAATACTACAGCCGTAGGAAAGTTTACAAGCGGCTTGGTATAAAGTTACCGTCTAAGCCGAAAAACGCTGATATAGGCGTGATAGAAGGGCTACTTGATGGAATTATCTATTAATGAAAGGATGGAATATAAATATGAGTACAGAGAAAAACGCAGTAGAGAGCAACGAAGACGTTAAGGGGGTAACCGCCGGTACAGAATCCGTAGCGGAAAACGCCATTGTGAAAGCTTCAGAAACAGCTGTAGCAGAACAGCCGGTTACGACAGCTGCCTACATCACAACTTTATTAAATAACACATTTGAGGACTTCCAGAAGGCCAACGACGGCTTAGACCTTGACTTTGTGTATATGGGGTCCTGGCTTACCATCAACAAAAAGGGCGACTTCGTAGACCGTGACGACGAAAACGTAATCTATAAAGACCATGTAGATGTTGTTATCGGTAAGGGTGAAAAACGCTGGTCCTTATGGGGATTACAGAACAGCCCAGAAGACGGCCAGCTGATTGTAGCTTGCAAGGAAAAGGAAGAAGCCGTACAGCAGTTAGAAGCTTGGTTACAGGAAAACCCGGAAGCAGCGGAACGTTACAGTACGGAAGACTTAGAACTTCGTTATATGGCTTCGGTAGTGCCTGTAGACGCCCTGGCAGACGCGGACGGCGTACCGAAGATTTATATTATGTCTTTTGCACCTACGGCCACGATTGCCTACGGAAAGTACGCTATGAACGTGTTCCGCGGTGGATACAAAAAGCTGGGTATTCCCGCGCGTACCGGCCTTACCAGCGTGGTTACCAGGCTGTCTACAGAAGAACAACAGAGCCGCCGCGACGCTTCCGTATCATGGCTGGCGATTAAGTTTGAAGCTATGGGAGTATTCAAGCCAGAAGACTACATTACAAAATAACAGGGGGCCTTTAACCAATGGCAAAACAAAACAAAGAATATGTTTACGTGGACGTCTACCAATGCGACGAAAACGGTAAAAGTAGTCCGTGGAAGCGAAAGGGTCTTGAAGACGTTCCGAAGTGGCAACACGAAGAAGCAAAAGACTTTAACTGTTTTGCCACGGTTCAAAAATATGCCAATAAGTTGAAGACAGAAGGGGAAGATTTTTTAGCCCCTCTGTACTTTGACCTTGACTACGAATCAGACCCAAACGTAGCCCAGGAAGAAGCCGTAAAGCTGGCGTCCTTCTTCATCGAAGAGCTGGATATACAAGAACAGGATATAAAGCTTTACTTTTCTGGGTCTAAGGGTTTCCACATTCTGATTGATGAACGGGCGTTAGGGGTGGAGCCACGGACCGATTTACAGAAGGTGTACAAACACATTGCCGGATATCTTCGGTACCGTCTGGGCGACGTACAGAGCAAGGAAGACGAAAACGGTAAACCAGTAGAGTATATAGAGCCTTTAAAAGCTGTAGACCTTGTGGTGTATACCGTAAAGCGTATGTTACGTCTTCCGTATTCCAGGCACCAGGCGACCGGACTTTATAAAATCGAACTGACCTTACAGCAGCTTAAGGAACTGTCTTTAGATGAAATAAAAGAACGGGCAAAGACAGGTCAGACGGTTATCAGAGATACGGAAAAGATGGTAAGGAAGCGACCAAAAGCTGGGGCGTTTTTTGTAGATAAGTTACAGGAGTACATCGAAGCCGCCGCCACAATAACTGATAAGCGGAACAAGACCGAATACGTATTTACCAAAGATAAGCCGCCGGTATGCGTGGAAGATATTTTAGCCAATGGGTGGAAAAAGGACGGCGACCGTAATAACGCTACGGTACAGCTGTGTTGTTACTTTAAGGCGGCCGGATACGCCAAAGAAGAAGCTACGGAAATTCTGGAAAACTGGGTAGTGAAATTCACAAGCGCTGACAGTCGGTATAGTATCCAGCAGCGTAAGGCGAACACCCGGAACGTGATAGAAAGCGTGTACGGGAGTGAAAAAGATTATCAGTTTGGTTGTGCGTTTATCCGTTCCCTTCATGGGGAAAAGAAGAAGGGCGATACGGATTATGACCGGGTACCGTGTGCCGGTGATATGTGCCACTGTCTTAAGGGGAATCTGGAAGAAGTAGAGGAAGCTATAAACCTTCCCCTGGCGAAGTCTTCCGACGCAGCGCTTACCGGAAAGCTGATTACGACCCGCGTTATGGTGGCCGGTAAGAAACATACGCCCTACGTGGTACCGAAAAAGATTGAATATTCTTGCTGGGGCCAGGAAAAGTGTAAGAAGTACGGTTGTCCGCTGCTGAATATCCCAACGGCTACAGCCTATAAGGAACTAAACGCCCATAACCGGGAACTGATTCAAATGACAGAGACAGGCGACGACAACATTAAAGGTATCCTTCGGGAAATATCCGGGGTACCGGCGTGTGGAAAGTATGACACGACCACGATAGAGACAATCAACGTAGACGAACTTCTAGTTATCCCGATGGCGGAAGAAGACGACGTAAAGGACGACGACACCGGAAGCTACGTACTCCGTAAGATATACGCCATCGGCGGTATGAAGATTGAAACAAATAAATACTATGAGATTTCCGGCTATATGTACCCGCACCCGAAGAACCAGGAAAGTACCATACTGGTTACTGACGCAAAGCCGCTACAGGACGTCGTAGAAAGTTTCCGGCTTACAGAGGAAATAAAAGAGGAACTTTTCGCACTTCGCCCAGAAAGCATGACGGTAAACGCTATTGTGTCTAAGCTGGGTACGGTGCTTAACGATATTACCTACAATGTGACCCATATCGTAGAGCGTGACGAAGTGCTGTTGGGCTTACTTCTGGTATACCACAGTATTTTACGGTTCCGTGTTCCATGGGATACCGACCCGATAAGGGGGTGGGTGGAACTTAAGATAGTCGGCGATACCGGTACCGGAAAGTCGGCACTTATCGAAAAGGTTATGAAGTATATCGGACTTGGTAACCGGGTAAACGCGGAAAGCACAAGCCGAACTGGTCTTACCTACAAGATGGAACAGGGGAATCGGGGAAGCTGGTATATCGTATGGGGTGCCTGGCCGCTGGCAGACAAAGAATTGATATGGGTAGACGAGGACACCGGAATACAAAAAGACGAGTATGGGGAAATGACCCTGGCAAGGTCTGACGGTAAGCTGGAAGTTAAGAGGGCGGTAACAGCAGAAACACCCTGTAGGGTACGTGCGGTACTATCCGGTAACGCCCCAAAGGGTAAGCGGCTGGCAGACTACGCCCAGGGGGTGGAGAGCCTTAAAGATATATTCAACAACGAGGATATACGGCGGTTCGACTTCTCCATATTTATGAGAGCCACCGACGTAGACCCGGAAAAGTATAATAGGTCGCTGCCTACGTTTCCCAATATACTGACGCCGGATACCCTTAAAAACAATGTACTATTTGCGTGGAGCCGGACACCGGAACAGGTGGTATTTTTACCCGGCACAGTAGACAAGATGCTGGAAGTATCCACCCTACTATCAAAGGTATATGGAAACGCCACCGACGTACCGCTTGTATCGCCTTCCGACCAGCGTAATAAGATAGCCAGACTATCGGTAGCCCTGGCGTCTCTTATGCACAGCGTAGACGAAAGCGGAGAGCGTATAGCGGTATATCCGGCACACGTGGAATTTATCTATAACTATCTGGTACAGCTTTATAACGCCCCAGGGTGTGGTCTTAATTACTACGCAAGACTGGCTGTATCAGAAGAAATAATGGGGGATAAGTTCGACAAACTGACAAAGGAACTTCGTAAGCTGGATACCCTAAAAAGTTCCAGTAAGTACAACGAATTTATAGACTTGTTCGCCAGACAGAAATACTTACGGCTTGGCGACGTGGAAGCCATGTTAAGCATTGAGAAGGAAGAAGCCAAAGCGATTATTAACCAGTGCGTCCGCCTTCGTATGCTGACTATGACAAGCGGCGGATACCGAAAAACGCCGCGGTTTAACTCTTATATATCAAAGTGTTTTGAAATGGGTCTTTTCGACCACATGGAAAACGACCTATAAAGGGGGTAGAATTTTGAATTTAAACAGTATGTTCCCAGGAAGCAGTGGGCTTGCGTCACGGGTTAAAACAAAGCCTACAGCTACGGAAGCGGATACTACAGCTAAAGAAGCTGTAGGGTCGTCGCTGGCTGACTGTATGCAACGGAAACGAAAACCCGGTGAATGGCCGATTAAGTGGCCCAGCCTTCGGAAACAGGGATTTAAGGACTACCGGCCACTGGTGACGGTACAGGAAGTCATAGACTATTGTAAGCGAATGGAAGAAACCGGGTTAGGTGGTTTTGACTACGAGACAAGCGGCGACCGCGACCACCGGATACCGCCGGTAGACGAATGCGGAAATACCGTAACTGGTAAGGCTTTAGACAGCTGGACCAGAGACGTAAACCTGGACCCATGGAAAGCGGAAGTATGCGCTATGTCGTTGTCCGCTGCCTGTGATGAAGCCAGGGCTATATTTATAGACAATCCGGGTATCAATCAGTTTGAGCCTGGGTTATCCAGAAGTGAAGCGCGTGTAAGGCTTTTCGATACCTTAGAAAAGTATTTCTTTACAAACACGAAGGTGACGAAGATAGCCGTAAACATGAACTTTGAAACGAAGTTCACAGCGAAGTATGGGAAGTATATTTTAATGCCATGTGCGGACCCGTTCATAGCCTGGATACGGTTATCACAGCTTCTTTTACCGCAGAAGATTAAGAACCCGAAGCGCCCCTATGTTGGAAAAGGTCTTAAGCCAATGACTAAGGAAATCTTCGGGGTGCAGATGTCAGAGTTTACGGCCGTCTTGGCACGAAACAACGCTCTGTTTTTTGACGAGGTACCAAACGACGAACACGACGCCTTAAGTTATTGCTGTGAAGATAGCGACTACGCTGTACAGCATTACCTTTACTGGGAAGAAGTGGCGAAGCAGATACCAAACGGAAACGACGTATACCCTACATATGCCGACTGGCTGAAAGGTATTGAAATGCCGTTTACCAGGGTGACCGGGATTATGGAATACTGGGGTATGAAGTGGGATAGCGACGTATCCGCGATAAAGAGGGAAGAAGCCCAGAACGCTATCGAAGCCGCCGGTCAGAGTATGAAGGATTTAGCCGCAAGCGTCGGCGTTAAAGACCTTAACATAGGTGTTGGTGGTAAAACAAAAGACGTAAAATCTTTCATTTTTGATACACTACGGCTTCCGGCGGCTGCTTGGTCGGATAAAACGAAGGAACCCAGTTTAGACAGTAACGCCCTTATGGATATGATTTTTATGCTGGAAAACAAGCTGGAAGACCCGGACGAAGAAAAATACCTGGAAACACCATTACCGGAAGAATGGGAAACCGTAGACCCTGACTTAAGTTACCAGGACCAGCGCCTTTTATGGGCCAGAGATTATACCACAGCTGAACTTAAACGGATACGTATAGAGAAGCGAACTGAACATCCCTATAAGGATATAGGTATCCAGTTCCTTAAGAATATGCAGAATATCCAGAAATACGCTACGCTGCTATCTTCCCACATTGAAGGTAGGGAAAAGTATGTAAACCCGGTTACAGGTCGGATACACGCCCACTACGAACCGTGGACGGAAACAAGTCGATTATCTTCCAGTAGTCCGAATGGACAAAATGTACCACGCCCAGACAATGATGAATTAGGAGTACGGAACTTCTATAAAGCGGGAGACGGTAAGGTATTTCTACTGGAAGATGAAAGCGGCTTTGAACTTCGATTAACCGCTTGGAAGTCAGGGTGTGAAGTAATGCGTAAGGCTTTCCGCGACCACGAAGATTTGCACCGAAAGACAGCGGCTACCATGACAGGAAAGCCGGAAGAAGAAGTTACGAAGCACGAAAGAAGCGGGGCGAAGGCCGGTAACTTCGGGTCTGTCTACGGTGGAACGGAACACGCCCTACAGAAGACTTTTAAGAAGATGAGTATACGGAAGTCCTTACCAGAGTGTAAGCACATTGTAGACGCCGTTATGAGGACGTACCCAGGTATCCCACGTATGCAAGTGGAAAGCCGGGTAAAGGCCCGCGACGACGGCTACGCGGAAACCATCTACGGGTACAAGCGTATGCTTCCGGCTATCAACAGCAGTAACCGCTACACGCGGTCAGAGGACGAAAGACGGGCGGCTAACACGCCTATCCAGGGTTCCGCTGCTGATATTATGAAACGCGCCCAAAATGCCGTATATGAGAAGTGCGGGCTTGACACAGCCGCCATTAACGGCGTGGAAGTAACCATATGGGAAGGGTGGGCGCCGGAAGTAAGGGAACTGTTAAGCTGTGAGCCGTTCATGTGTCACGGTCATACGGATATGGTAGCCCAGATACACGACGAAATTATAGTAGAACTTGACGACGACCCGGAACTGGTAAATAAATACGCTTCCTGGCAGAAAGCCGTTATGGAGATTGAACCAATTAAAAATTTTCCGGTACAGTTGGAAGCCGAAGCCAGCGTAGCCTACAGCTGGGGTAACAAAATGAGCCTGGAAGAATGGAACAAAGCAAGGGGGTTAAGTGATGGCACCAAAAACAGCGCCGTATAAGCGTGAGAATATACCGGCTACGCGGTTAGAATTGGATATGCTGGAATACCAGCTTAAGGAAGCTAGGGAAGCCCTGGACAAGCGTAGCGAAGAACTGGAACGGATTACCGCCATACTGAAACAGACCACGGCGGTAGCCGACCAGAGGGTAGAGAAACTAAACTATATGAACCAGGTCAGCGTAAAACTGTCTAAGCGGCTGGCTTATTGGAAACTGGCAGCGATTATAGAAGCCGTGGTTATGGTTACCTATATCGTGCTACAGGGGGTGTAAGAATGTACAACTTAATCATTATAACGGCTATCGGAAATTATAAAGTAATCATGGTACCCAGTAAAGAGGACCCGACAAACGACGACCTTATGGCTATGTTCCTGGAAACGAAAAAGGATATAGAAGCCGGCTGTTTTATGGAAGGCTGGACACCGGAAGCGCTGGCCGGTCCGCCGGGTGTGTTTGCAATCGGCGACGGATTGGAAATACTGGCCTACCACGTGGAGCGGCTAACAGATATAGAGGTACCGAAAGAGGATACAGAATGGAACGACCCATTAAGTAAGCCGATTTCTTTCACTATCCCGTACCTTGGTATGGAACTTCACGTAAAGACCGTATCGAAGCCCGTAGCGGGGGCGCCGGTTATTCTATGCTATGAAGTGAACGGGGAAACACCGGCGGACGTCCTGGAGCCTTCCAAACTTACAGAAATCATAGCAAGCTATATAGAAAACGACGTAGGGTTAAGCGTAAACGACTTTCTTCTGTACGTCGTGGACGACGGGAAAGCCCGTAACTTTTCCCAGGCTGTAAGTTATCTGGAAGAACTGGAAGACACCCATAAGCTGATTACTACAGCAAAGACCGGGAAAGCCTGGGAAGGCTGGAAAGGGGAACCGGACTAATGCCAGCAAGGAAATTAACAAAGACGCCGGAAGGGGAAACCGTGGTGTATTCTACGAAGCGCGGGAAGCCCGGGCAATGTAGCGAAAATTGCGCCGGTGTATATAAATTCCGTGGGGAATTGTACTGTAAATATTTTCACTGTGTCGTCGGCAAACGTGACAAGGAATGTGTAGCGAACACAATAAAGGGGGTGTAGGCGTTGGATTTTCAGTTTTTGGCAGAATTAGGGATACTGGCTACAGAAGCCCAAAAGGACTACATAGACGAACTTCTTTACCAGGCAGACGCAGACCTGGAAGACTACACCGACACACCGCTTAACGAGTTGTCGAAAGAAGAAGCGTCGGATATTATCGACGAATTAAAGGGGGATTTAGGGTATGACTAAGCTACCGAAAGAAGTTATCGTTACCGGTATCCCCTATAAGATTTTTCCGCCAGATGGTGAGTACGACCAGGGTTGCGACAGCGGAAAACAACACATATACGTCATGGAAGAAGCGGCGATACCACGGAAGCGACAATACCTTTTTTGGGAGATTGCGTTACTTCTGATGGAAGCCGCTGGTATCCCGGAAAAGGTGTACCGAAGATACTATAAGCAAGTAGGGGCGGTGCTTAACCGGTTCGTCATAGACAATAACCTGGACTGGGTTAAAAGTAGTACGCCGTCACCTAACACCCTATGGATTAACGGGTTACCGTATGTTGTGGAACGTAACAAAGACGATATTTTACGTTCCCGTGACCTGGGCGGCGAAGTTCACTATAACGCCTTATCCATCAGCATATCTACGGAAATGGAAGCAGATATAGCCACCTATGTAACGATTCACGAATGTACACACGCTATTCTTTTCGAGAGTATAGCCGGTACCTTACATTCACAGGAAACGACCGTAGAAGCGTTAGCCTGGCAGCTTTACTACTTTATACGGGATAACGACTTATCAAAATTTAAACCAGAAGGAGATTAAAACCATGAAAAAATCTGAATTTATGAAACAGGAAAACGTACCCCAGTTTATCAAAGACCTTATCGAAAATATCCCGGACGACGCCGTAGTAAACCTTGGAAGCCTTCACATTGGCAGTAAACCGAAAGAAGGGGGCTGTAAGTGTGACACGTGCGACGAAGTTTACAAAGATGGCGTTATGGTAGCCCCCATCATTGATAATCTGGTATCCAGTATGGAAACCCTGTTAGACCTTACCGACTGTCAGGGAAACATACGGAAAGATGATACCGACCGTGTAAAGGCTGTAGCCTTCGCTATACAGGGCAGCGCCACGGCTATGTTACTGCTTACCGGGGGTGTGCCAAAATGATTACAGAAAAGGTAATTATCGTAGGTATCGTGGTTACCGGTATCGTCCTTATGTGCCTTATTGGTAGCGTATGCGACGTCATTAAGAAGAAAGGGGATAGAAACAATGAGCGTAAAAACGACGACAACTTATAATTGTGACTATTGCCAGAAACAGTTACCCGCCGACTATGCGACGACCGACGGGAACGGTAAGGGGTACTACGTGAAGAAGGCCCACGACACTATCCCGCTGGAAACGCCGATAGCCGGGTGTACCGGCTTCGTCGTGGAAGTCACTTTAGGCAGACCAAAAGACGACTACCACTTTACGGACCTTTGCGACGAGTGCCGCCTAAAGTTCCTTAAAATGGCTGTAGAACACCTGGAAGCAAAGGTAGCAGATAAGGGGGCAGACAATGAGGGGAAAGAAGCCAACGTATAACCAGAAGAAATTTTTACGGTCAAAAGGACTTGACCCGTATAACTGGCTGGTACAGAAGGATACACAAGAATTTATGCAAGTAAAGAACCGGTATTCTGACAAGGAACGGGTTATAAAGAAGGTGGTGCAGTAATGGCAAAGAAAAGTAAATACTACTTCCCGCCAAAGCAAAAGCCGCCCTTACAGGTTGGCAACGACGTAAGAAAAGAACTTATGCGTATCGCAGAACAGCACGTAGCCGACCGGGAAGCGGAAAACATCAGCAACTACACGGCTTTTACCCTGGAAGCCTTAACCCGCCTTGGCTGGACCGGCAAGACCAGGCTTAACCGTTTCCTTTCCATGCTGACCCTGGTAAGCAGCGAAGCCACAAACGCCGACGATTCTGTAGCCTACGCAAAAGAGATTAAAAAGCGCATGACGGATAAAGGCGTGGTAGCCTTCCTGGAAGAACTGAAAAACGACGACCGCCCCCAGCTGGAAGGAACGCAAAGCGAAAAATAGTTATAAGCTGCTGGAAGACGGGAAACACGCCTTAGTCTATATCCGCTGTAAAGGCCAGGAACGGGCGACGCTTATAAGCGCCGACGACTTGGAAAAGGTAAAGCGGATACCGACGACCTGGTACGGCGTCGTAAGGAACTGTACCATGTATGTACAGGCGTGTTTCGGTAAGCCGCTACGGTATGTCTATATGCACCGGTATATTATGGGGGCGGAACCCGAAGACTATGTAGACCACGCCGACAATGACGGCATGAACAACACCAGGGAAAACCTGTCTATTGTGTCGGCGAAGGAAAACAACGATAACAGGCGCTTATATGGCACGTGGGATAGGTTTACGGTTACCGCCTTCCGGTGGTATGAAGCAGAGTTAGGAACAACAGGTAACGGCATTAAGACGAACGCCGACGGCTTTCTGGTTTTCGACGACGCAGAGCCGTTACCGTGGGAATATTAAGAAAGGACGTGAAATAATGCAATTATATGTATATCACTATGACTGTAAAACGAAGACCATAGAGAAGGCGGAAGTATGGGTAGTGGAAAAGCCAAAAACTTACAAGGTACCGAACGGCTCATTTCCCCACCGCTATGTATCCATTATCAGCAAAGAGGAAGTAGACGGTAAGGAAATTAACAAAGACTGTCTGACCTACATAAGCAAGTCACCAGATATGGCGGTGGCTGTAAGGAAGTTCCGTAAATACTGGGGCGACCAGATGGAAACAGCAAAAAGAAACACGGAAACCTACGAAGGTTATTACGGTAGCTGCTTCGCTTATCAAGAAAACGGTAAGGGGGTTATGGTACCATGAAGAAGGAAAACGTAGACCGTTGCGCGGTATGCGGTGAAATCGTACCAGAAGGCCGGGAAGTGTGCCCGAGTTGCCAGGAAAACGGCGGACCGCTGACTGCGGACACAGGAAACCCCTATTACGATTACCTGGTACACGAAGTACAGGCGATATGTAACTGTCCAAAGGATAAGGCGCTGGCGGTTGTCAGCTACGTAAATAGCCTGGGGGCGAACCCTATGGAGTTTCTAAAGAAGCTGCCGGACTACACAGGGGAAGCACACCCCGACGTAGACGAGGTACTGGCGTCGCTGGAATCAATCCGGGAAAAGTACGACGTGCCCCGTTATGGTATCTGCTTCCCGGAAGGGTACGCAAACCGGAAAGAGCGGCGAAGGCAAAAGAAGGCAGCGAAAAGGGCCAGTAAGAAGCTGTAGACGGTGAACGAAGGACGTAACACGGAATCCGAATTACTCAAAAACGAGTGAAGCAAGAGACTACAGCATAAGAAAGTCTTTGGTTAATATTACTATATTATATACTACTATTACTATACATTATTATATATAAATAATAGTTATGTATATAATAATATATATGTATTCTATTTTCTTTTGGGGGTACTTGTTTTTCTTACTCATTTTACTATTCATTTTTGAGTGAGGTTTTTATATACCCTTATTAGATTAAAAAAATTTTTATATATTTTTGGAAGGAGTACAAGGAATGTATCAGCGGGTCATAGGACGACAAGAGGTAAGGCGGTGGCTGGATAACTGGGAACATCTGGTAAGGCGTGAGCCTATGGAAGACAGCTTACCAGGTACAAGCAGCTGTAAGCCAGCCGACGGTATCACAAATGGTATGCTTAATAAAATCATGCTGGAAATGGCTTACGACCAGTTATCACCTACGCTTAAGCGGGTTGCTTACTATCGCTGGGTAGTCAAAGGACAATACCGATTAAGCCAGGTCTTGGATAAGCTGGGGCTTACGAAAGACCAGTATTATTACCGCTGTGACCTTGTGGTTAATGATGTCTTTGATTTTGTCAATGGGTATAAATAAGTATTATATTTTACTTTAAGACAAATAAATTGTTGCATTTATTCCGAAAATGACTTATAATAGCATTACAATGCTATTATAGTATGTAATTTAAGGGCGGGGGCGTGGACTTTTCCAGACCAACGCCCTTTTAAAGCGTTATGAAACGTCGATTTTCGTAACGACGACACACTATTTAAGGGGGTATTTTGATGGCGACAACTGAAAAAGTGCAGCTGCCGGAAAACTTCGACCCTTACGACATGCGACTTAAGCGACGCTTCCACGAACAGGCGGACAAAAAGAACGTAATAGCATTATCCAGGAATAATTATAACTTGTGTTGCGGCGCCATGCACAACGGAAACCCTTGTAAGAATCCGGCGGGCATGGGAACGGACCATAAAGGCTACGGTCGGTGTAAGATACACGGCGGGCTTGCTACAGGTCCGAAGACCGCAGAAGGTAGGGCAAGACAAATAGAATCTATCACGAAACATGGGCTTTTCTCTAAGGTGCTTCTTCCAGAGGAAGAAAGCATACTTGAAGAAATTGACAAGGAAAAAGAGTTTAATGCCCTGGATATGATGATAAAGGTACAGACCGTAAAAATAATCAGCTATCTTTCTAAGCACAAAGACCGGTTCGTGAAAGACCGGGAACTGGAAGGCGAAGAAATGGCTTATCGTAAATCCCGTGTTATCTGCCGGGAAGGTGACGGTATCAAGACCTTTTACCATGCTGGAACCGTGGAAGATAACGCCCTGGACCGTGCGATTAACACCTTGCGCCGGTTAATCGGTCAGAAACACCTTATCGAAGGGCGCGACGACGGACCAGACGATATTATGGAAGCCCTTAACCGGGAACTTAAGGCAGCGTCGAAAGGCGAAGTCTTTATATCCTGGGGCGGAAGCGCACAAAGTAAGGAAAAACCGGAAGAACTGTAGTAAAAATTGTAGTAAAAAGCCTTGTATTTATGTTTCCATTGCCTAGAAACGCCGTAAATACAGGGCTTTTTCCATGTGATAAAAGTAAATACGACTTTATCACGTAGATTGTAGGGGGTGTAAAGTGTATGGCCGAAACAGATAAAGGCTGTAAAGGGTGCGTGTGTTTATCCTGTTCCTACAGCGAACAAAACGGGGATTTTAACAGGTGTCCTTTTAAGTCCTGTAGGCTTTGTACTGACGACGTACACCATGTACGTAGCATATGTGACAAGGGCATACATGAGCCAAAAACAGCCATAGAGGATATTATACTATGAGCGACTACCGGTATCAGACAGACTTTACATATGTGGACGATACGGACCCATTAACCGGCGCCCCTATTATGACGGCCATACCCCAAACAGTCCGGGCGGCGAAAGAGGGGATACCGTATAACGTCCTGTACAACTTCGGCGACCTGTTCAAGAGGGAAAACCTACGGGAAGCCTGGCGCTTGCTTCGTAAAAATGACCCATTCGACTACCAGATACAGGTAGCCGACGCTATCATATACAGCTGTCTTAATGGGCTGGGCTGGTATTTCGTCGTTCAGATTACCAGACAGGCGGGTAAGAACGAGATAAGCGCTTTTGTACAGCATTACCTTTTACTGTACGGCTGGTACTTTGGCGTACCGGTATCCGGTGTTAAGTTTGCGCCGGTATACAAGCCGCAGATACAAGCCAGTATGGACCGTCTGGAAGGTGCGCCGACCGCGGATAGTGGGGGGCTTGCCGGGTGTATGATTACGAACGGCACGGCAAAGGTAGACGGGCAGCCTTGCAAATTTAGCAAGTCTGACGGGTACAAGTTCCACATAGGGCCGCCCAGGGATTCCAATAAATGGGCGTTCTTGTCCATAAACCCTAACGCTAACGTCGCTTCACAGACAGCCTACACGCTGTTAGAGGGTGACGAAAGCCAGGATATAGACGCGGATAAGTGGGAGCGTGACGCCCAGCCCATGGGTTCGTTTAACAATGCCACGACCGTACTGTACGGCGTAGCCTGGACAAAGGATAGCTTTATTTACCGGGGCGAACTGATGGCCCACGAAATGGAAGACAGGTTAGAAAAGGAATTAGGGTACCGGCCAAAGCTGGTATTTAAGATTGACGCCTACGCCGTTATCGAATCTGGTAACAAGAATTACAAGAAAGCCTTTGAAAACCAGGTAGCCCGTTTGGGAATGGACCATATCGCCATACAGACACAGTACCTTCTTAAAGCTGTAGACGCTATCGGTCGTTTCTTTTCCGGCGAAGCCATAGCCCGTATGTATTCCGGCGGCTACGAAATGCAAGTAGAGCCGAATAAAGGACACAAGTACGTATGGGCGTGTGACGTGGCGGGCCAGGAAGAACAGAGTACAGACGTAGAAGCGTCGGTAGGTATTCATAAGCGTGACGCCCTTACGTTGGTTATCGGCGACCTTTTAAAAGACGGTACCGTGGTTCCGGTCTGCTTCTACCAATGGGTCGGAAAGCAACACAGCAAGGTACGGGATATGTTACCGAAAATCATAAAATACTGGGGCGCTATCGGTGGTGTGTGCGACGGTACCGGAATCGGCGAACCGCTGGCCTATCACCTTAAAGAGATATTTGACCGGGATAACGACGGACTGGTGGAAGCGTACAAGTTTAAGGCGTTTGGCGACGAAAGTAAGTCTAAGCTGGGTTACCTGGCCTACGATTACAGCCACAACGATTTAATCAAAATGCCGAAGGCCCCGGACGACCCGGACCAGTTGGAAATGTGGAAAGAAGTACGCTGGCAGTTGGAACACCTTACCAGGGAAGCGAAGCGCCAGCAGACCATAAATTTTTACGTGCCAGCAAATGCAGAGCCGCGGAAGCCGGGCCATGTGCCACATGACGACTTCGCTATGGCGGTATTTCTGCTTATGCGGGCGGCAAGAAATATAGACCCGAACACCGGAAAGGCTACCGCCTTCGACCGGGAAACGTCGGGCGTATAGAAAGGGGGTTACTTACATGGCAGTATCAAACTACATACCGCAGACGTTAGCCGAAATGACAGCGGTTAATAAGGCTGTAGCCGAACGCTGGATTAAGGATAACGCCGCCTGGGTGTCTACTATGATTGAAAAACATACCGCCTGGGTAAAAGATACCGAAGTGGCTATGTACCAGGCAGCCTATGACGGCGAACTGGAAGAAATTGAAAAGCGGACGAAGGCCAGAGACGGCGGAACAGAAAACAAGCTGATTTCTAACTACGTCCAGATTATCGTAGATACCTTGGTGGACTATATGCTGGGTAAATCCCCCATATACACCGTGGAAGACCCGGACCAGGACGACGAAGAAACCGAAGAACGGGAGATTATCACAGAATACCGTAAAAAAATGATGAAGCTGCTACAGAATAAGGCTTTATTAGAGTTTTCGGACCTTCTACGGGAAATGTGTATAAGCGGCTACGGTTCGATTATCGTATGGGTGGACGAAACCGGCGCTATCGACTACAAGGAATACCCGGTAGATGAAATCATACCGATATACGACGGACGGGGGCGCCTTCGCCTGGTTATGCGAAAGTATACCGTAGATGTATGGGAAAACGGCGGCGAAGTCACGAAGTACCGGTTAGAGGTCTACGACAAGCGGTACGTGACTTACTATATCGGGGAAAGCGAAGGTACCTACAGCCTTGACCCTTCGGAAACCGTAACAGGAAATCCGATTGAACACTACGCCGGGCGTATACCGGTCGTCGTGTGCCAGAATCAGTTACCAGCAAAATACGAAGAACGGGTTAAGGGGTACGGTAAGTCAGACCTGGCTTACGGTGTAGTTCCCTTGGCTGTAGCCTATTGCCACGGGGTCAGCGACAAGGCTAACCTTATGGAGTATCTACAGGACCAGTATTTGTGTTTGACTGGGGTAGATGTGGACGAAAACGAAGTTTTGAAAATGCGGAAAGCAAGGGCTTTAGCTTTAAAGAACAAAGATAGTAAGGCGGACTTTATCGCCCAAAGTCAAGATGATAACGCCGTAGAAAACGGCCTTACCCGTATGAAGAATGATATTTTTGATACCACAAACACGCCCAGGCTATCAGAACTGGAAGGGGCTACGGCTACAGAAATCCGTATGAAGTATAGCGGGCTGGATATTAAGGCGGGGAAGAAAGAGCCGCTTTTGATACAGGCGTTTACACAGTTTCTTTCAATCCTTACGGACCTTCTGAATACGCAGAAACTTATAGCGGACGGCGCGAAGGTTGGAACCTACGAAACCATCGCTACGCCGGAACTGATAGAGTTACGCGACGACCTGTACCAGTCAGAGTGGATAAGCGTTACCATAAGCCGGAATCTTCCGCAGAATAACAAGGAACTGGCGGATATTGTGGCGGAACTGGCTGATATTGTGCCAGACAGCTACTTGTATGAATTGCTTTGGTTTATCGACGACCCACAGAAAGCGCTTGAAGAAATGAAAGCCCAAAAGGAAGAAGCCAGTAAGAACAGTCTTACGGCTATCGGATACGGGGCGGATAACCTGGGAGATACAGGCGGGATACCGCCGGACGACGAAACAGGCCAGGAGAACAAAGCTACAGGGTCGTCATTAACGCAGCCGGTAGAATAGGGGGCGGCTTATGACTTGGATAAGTGAAGCCCAAAAACACTACGAAGAATACGTAGACTATTACACGTCGCTTCTGGACGAGTATATTAACGACCGGATACTTGAAATAGCCCCAGCCTACGGCCAGCTACAGGAAATAGCTGTAAAGTACCTGGAAGAAGTGACACATAAATATGTGGACGAAATGAACCCGGATTTTGTACCTATGCGGCGGTGGGCTAAGAAAGTACAGGAAGAATACCTTACAAAGATTATCCCGGAACTTAACCTACTGAACGCAAAGCTACAGCCTTTTTCTACGTCCGTGATATGTGGTACGGTCTTCTATGGGGCGAACACTACGGCGTATATTCTTGAACAGGCGGCTAAGTGTGCCGTGACCGTTCCGAACCTTACGGCGTCCGGGGTACTGGGGATAATTGCGAACCCGTGGCTACCGGACGGGAAGACTTATAGCGACCGGATACGGGCAAGCGTCCAGCTGGTGGCAGAACAGGCGGAAAAAACCGTAAAGGAAGTCGTTACAAAGAAAATGCAGTACAGCGACGGTGCAAAACTTCTTTCAAAGCGTATCGACGAAGGCTACTACAATAGCAGCCGGATTATACGTACTGAAATGACAAGGGCTAATTCCTTGGGAGCGTCTTACAGCCTTATGGAAAATGCGGATATAGTGGAAGGTAAATACCGCGACGCTACTTTTGACAGTAAAACGTCGGCGTATTGTGCGGCTGACGCTGACTACAGCAAACACCACCCTTACGATATTGACTACGATACGCCTATGAATCCGGGCTTACCCGGTCGTCGTATACCGAACCACCCACATTGTCGCTGTAGATGGGTGGCGCTTTTGTCCGCCCTTGGAATCAAGAAACGCCAGAAGGCGGCGCTTAATTCCAGCGGCGAACTTTACTATACACACGCTGACAGTTACGACGCTTACGCGAAGGAAGTAGGGTTACCTACTGTAAAAGATATGGTAAATGCGGATAACCCAAAGCGTTATTTACGTCCTGGGGAAACCATGGCGGATTTACAGCGACAGGTACAGCGGAAAACTTTTAACGGTCACATTATCAGCGTACCGGTTGGCCTGGACCTACATAACTGATTATCTGGCTAACGCCTTATAATACCGACACGGCGGATACCGTGGCTATGGCACGTCTACAGCGTGTCTTTTTTATTGCCGTAACCTACCCAGGGCGTTGTACTGGCAAGGGAACCCGAACACCGGCGGAACTGGTGGAGAAATAGCCGACGGGCTTTTAAACGGAAAGGAGATAACATCATGGGTAAATTAAGAAAGTTACAGGAAAGGTACTTAAAGGGGGAACTGACTAAGGCACAGTACGAAGCAGAGGTAAAGAAACTTCTGGACGACGACACCTTAGACCAGGACGCTTACGACGACGCGCTGGACTATGACCCGGATTATGAGCGGCCGAAGTACAGCCAGGCGGAAGTAGACAGTACCATAGCCAAAAAGGCGGTTAAGATGGTACGGAAAGCCCTTAAGGACGCTGGCGTAACAATCGAAGCGGACGACAAGACGTTACTTAGCAAGGTGGCAGAAACCATTAAAAGCGGCGGTAGTGATACTGGCGGTGAGGGCGGAGCCGGTGCAGCTATCAGCGACGCCGATTTAGAGGTTTTGCGCACCAAAGCGGCAAGGGCGGACGACTTAGAAGACCGCTGTAAGACTTACGCTATCGAAAACGCCGTGCTGAAGGAAGCCGGTAAATACAATCCTGTAAACCCATCACAGGTAGTACGGGCTATTCGTCTGGATTACCTGGACGGTATCGACTTCGACGAAGAAACCGGTAAAGTGGACGATAAGAGCCTTGCCCGTGCTATTCGCAAGGTTCACGACAACGAACCGAATTTGTTTAAAGAAGTCGGTGCAGACGAAGACGACAAAGGTAGCGGCGGTTCCGGTTCTTCTGGCAATTTCCGCGGCAAAGGCCCCGGCGGTGCTGGGGAGAAAAAAGACGCAGAACTGGCAGCGAAGAAAGAACAGGCGTTAGCAATGTTGGGAATCAAAAAAGAAGAAAAATAGAAAGGTGGTAAATTGTTATGCAGAATAACGATATTACGATTAGAAAAAAATCGTATGAAGCGGCGAAGGAGATTAAGGCTACGGCCCATTATTCTTATGTATTGAACGGCGTAACCCTGGACGGTACAAAGTTCGATAAGGCTGCTTACGTGGAAGAAGGTACCTGTATCGGTAAGAATGCCGATGGCAAGTACGAAGCATGGAAAGACGACGCCAGCTTAAAGGACCCGCTTATCATGGATGAAAGTGTTAAGTTTAAACTGGACGACGACGGTAAGAACCCAGATATCACGGTGGGTCAGTGTCTTGTACACGGTGCTGTATATGAAAGTATGTTGGTAGGGTGTACGGAAGCATTTAAAACAGCTGTAGGCGGTTCTGTCCGCTTCGTAGGATAAAGAAAGGGGTAAATAAAAATGGCTGGATTAGCAAACTTAAGTGAATTTTTTGAAAATCCGTTACTTACCGAAACTATCCGGGAAGTGCCGGTAGAGACTGGCTATATCGGTAGCCGCTTCCTTCCAGAAGAAAACACGTATGATATGGACTGGAACGAAACCGTAATTGAGAGACAGGCAGATATGGCAGACCTGGTAGATGCTGGCGCCGAACTGCCTTTAACTGACCGTGACCCGGTTAGACGTGTAAGCGGTTCTATCGCAGATATGGGCCAGTCCTATATCTTGACGAAAAAGGAACTTGCGGCTATGTCTGACAGAGGGAACGAAGGACGCCGTACCATGGCGGTACAGCAAGTCCTTAGAAAAACCGCCCAGCTGAAACAGAATATTGACGCCCGTATCGAGTGGTTAAGATGGCAAGCGCTGGGTAATGGTGCCATGGTCTACGATAAATCCGGTATTAAGCTGGGTGTAGATTTTGGTATTCCTACGGAAAACAAGGTTACCGCAGCGGTTCCATGGGGAACCGACGGCGCTACCGTTCTGGCGAACTACGAACGCTGGGTACAGGATTATATCGACGGTAATACGAACGGCTACACACCGGACGTATTTATTACCGGTATCGAGAATATCCGCGCCGTATTGAATGACGCAACTATCCGTAAGCAGATTACCGGATATTCCGAAAAGCTGCTTACCTTGGACGAATTAAACTCTTTCTTGCGCGGACGTGAGTTACCACCTATGGAAGCTTTCGACGCAAAGGTTACTTACCGTGACCCCATGAACGCCGGTAAGAGAACTACAGCGCGTCTTCTTGACAACACTAAGGGGATTTTCCTTATGGAAGGCGATAAAATCGGTAACGTGCAAATGGGTCCAACGTATGAGAATAACATGGAGCCGGGCATCTTCGCCCGTACATTCACAATGGAACGTCCATTACGTGAGGTTGTAGAAGTGGTGGCCGCTGGGTTCCCTAAAGTTATGTACCCGGAACTTATCAAAATTTGTAAAGTAAGGTAGGGGGTAGCAATATGAAGGTAAAAGTAACCAAAAGTGGCGTAACCTTGGAAAATGGTGTACTGGATATAGGGGCTGAACTGGAATTACCAGAAAAGTTAGCGGACCGGCTGGTATCTTATGGTTGCGCTGAAACAATAGAAGAACAGGACGACGACCCATACAAAGTCCTTGACGATATGTATAAGGCCGATGAACTGAAAGCAAAGGCTATAGAACTTGGAATGACACCGTCTAACAATATTAGCAAGAAAGACCTTATTACGGCTATCGTTGAATCCGGTAAGGTTTCCGACTTTTTACAGTAAGGGGGAACGGTATGCTGCTGACGAAAGAAGAGTTACTAAACAAGTATTATCTTCGGGCGCTTCCGGTCGAGGACAGCGACGTAGATTTATTCCTAACCAGGGCTAACGCTTTTTGTGTTGGGTATATCGGCGGTGTGCCGCCTATGCTTCCGGGGGAGCCAAAAGACCGGCCTACACTCAAGACAGCTGTAGCGTTGTGCTGGGAAGTTATGGCACGTGGGGAAACGAAACAGGTAGACCAAAAAACCGGAAACATTACCGAAGTAGCACCCCCTACTGGTGCGACGAAAACCGCTACACAGTACGCAGCTTCGGACCAGTTCGCTACAGTTCGTGAAATGCTACGCCCCTTTAAAAATGCGTTTGAATTTAACACAAACCAGACCGATAGGGGCGTGAAATTTCTATGAATGTACGGATTGAGTTTGACGGCGGAATAGATAAGTTTATCAGCGGCGCGCAAGGTGCGGCTAAACGTGTATCCTACATGGAATACCGTATTATAAAACAGGCCGGTATGGCTGGTTTAGAGAACGTAGCTTCTAACATACACTCTAAGTCTGGAAGACTGGCACAAAGTCTTACCCCTGGCGGTACTGATAACATCTTTGATGTGTCAGCCGGTGGCGGTAATGCTGCCGTTAGGTACGGGTCGAATTGCCCTTATGTTATACCGGTGGAAGAAGGTTATAATCAGTCGAACCGCGTAAGCAAGGCTACCGGTAGGAAGCCGTCGCTATGGATACCTGGTGCCGGTTCTGGTGGGAATTTTTCTTATAATCCTGGAGCGAAAACGGGTATGAAGTTATCCGGTCGGTTCGTTCCAGGTCAGCATATGTTCGAGAAGTCCATACCGGATACCCAGGAAGACTTTAAGAAGATAACAAAATCAGAGGTAGAGCGGCTTTTTAAGTCGCTTTTTTAAGTGGGGTGTAAAGCATGGACTACGACAAAGAATTAACCATGATACAGACTTGGTTAAAGTCTACAGCTGGTTTAGAATCCTTTAAGCGTGGGGTTAATTTGAAGTTATCCCGCCCCGTGGTTTTGTTTGACAGCCCAGGACGAAGCCGGTCAAAACATCTTACGCGGTATTCTTACGTACAGACGGTATCTGTGTTCGGTACGCTGTACGTCGATAGCCTGGACGAGTGCTTTATTTATCAGAACGCACTTTTACAGGATTTAGAGGACAGGTGCGGCGTGTTAGAGGTGTTGGACGGTAATGGGAATCTGGAAGGCCGATTAAAGAACGCAAATTTGAAGTTTAAGGAAGGGGATAGCTTGGACGTGGCTTTTACCCTTACCTACGACGTAGCGTACAAGCGGGCTGGATGGGATACCGTGAACCCGTCTATTGATGATATTCACGTAGCACTAACAGTAAAACCAGAAGAAAGGAAGTAGTAATTATGGCAGAAAAACCGATTACGACACCGGTGAAGGAAAAAACCGTACCGGTGTTTACAAAGGCGGAGTTAATCGAATCCGCCTACGTATTGGATACGACACCGGCTATTTTAACCGGTGCGTTATATGGTATCAAAAAAGACAGTTTAACCAGGGAAGAAGCAGAAAAGGCTTTAAGCGATTTTCTGAAATGCCCTGTAAAGAACGGGGGTAAATAATCATGGCTGGACTTTACACAGAAGGCGAAAGCAAAATTTTAAGCGGGGTGTATTCCCTTATCCTTGCGATTTCCACGGCTATCATGTCTGGAAGCCGCGGTATAGTGGCGTACCCGTTTACCGCTGACTGGGGGCCGGTAAACGAACTTGTTTCGGGTAACGCCGGTGTCTTGAAAGAATCTTTTAATGCTGTAGGTAGTGACCTGTCTGTAAAGAAGGTATACACCCACGCAACGAAGGGAGCGCCTAAAAAGGTACTTGGTTATCGTATGGCGGCTTCTACAGCAAAACCGGCGGAAGCCGTGTTAGGTGACTGGACCCTTGAAACCCTGTATCCGTCTACCAGGAAGTTTACGGTAGTGGTAAAAGAAGGTGTGGAAGCCGGTACTATCAAATTATCTTTGGTGGAAAACGCCGTAGAACTTTTGGTAATTAACGCGGCTACCGTGGAAACGTTGGAATCCAGTATTAACGTATCTGACTATATCCGCGTTAAAAAGAAAGGCGCGGCTTTACCAGAAGCTACCGCTGGTACTGACTTCAAGAACGGGAACAACGGCGAAGTAGTCACCATTCAGCAGTACAGCGATTTTCTCGACGCTATCGACGCTGACGGAACGGCAAACGCCTTTTCTTTGGACGGAGTGGAAGACGAAGCTATCATTGCTTCTGTAGTGGCTTGGCTTGCTACAGCAAGACAGGAAGGCTTTTACGTTACGTTTGTAAACGGTGGCCCGGCGGTGTGGGATACTTCCCTTGACAACGCTAACGCGAAGTCCAGGGAACTTAATAGCCGGTCTGTTATCAATGTAGGTAACGGTTGCGACGGTTATACGTCGGCGGAAATGGCTATCTTTGTGGCTGCCAGGGTTGCGGCCGTGGCACTTAACAGTACCCTTACGGACGAAACAGTACCGTACAACATGGTAAATTACAGGCTTAAAAGAGCGGTAAGAGAAAAGGCCAGACAGTCCGGTACGCTTATCTTCGTAGCGAATGGGGATACCGTGGAGATTGACGAAGCGGTAAATACGTTGACTTCTCCAAAGGCTGGGGAAGTGGCAGAAATGGGGTCTATCCGCGTTTCTTCCACCATTGACTACGTGGTACACGACTTGGAAGTATTCGGCGAAGAATACAAAAAGGCGAAGTCCAATACAGAGGAATTTCGGGCCACCTATGCGACGACGGTAGAACAGAACTACTTACAGCCGCTTGTACGTCAGGAAATCCTTAAGGACGGTGTATATTACAAACCAGACCCGGAATACCACGGCGACGACGCTATTTATAAACCGAAGGCAAACGAAGCCTTCTTTACGGGGGATATTACACCGAACGAAAGCCCGGAACGTATCTACCAGAAACTTTTAACGGTATTTTAAGAAGGGGGATAGTAAGCTATGTTTGACGCAAACGAAGTAATTAACGGTCTATATGGTTTTGTGTACGACAACGACGGACGCCAGTTACAGGAAACAAAGGCGTTTGAAGCGAATGTCGATTATGACAAGGAAGAAGTCTTACAGGCTGGTAGACTTATGAAAGGTCACAAGGTTATGGCTGCTTCCGGCGCCGGAAGTATCACGGCGCACAAAGTAGACAGCCGCCTTTCCAGAATGGCGGCGGACAACCCACACGCAAAATATAACTTTTCTTCTAAGTTGGCTGACCCGACTTCCAGGGGAGAAGAATATATTATGTTTAAGGGTGTGTCCTTTGACAGCGCCCAGCTGGTCGCTTTTGAGTTGGGCGAACTTGGGGAAGTCGAAATGGATTTCACTTTTGACGACTACGAATATTTAAAATCAATCGGTTAATCAGATGGGGCGCATAGACGCCCCTTTTTTAAACAAAAAACGAAAGGTAGGAAAATTAACATGGCAGATGTAAAAGTATTAGGAACAGAGGAACACGTACAAGAGGTACAGGCTACACCTGTACAGGAAACAGCAGAAACTACGCAGCCCCAGGCTACACAGGATAACCAGAATGAGCCGTTACCCGTTACGCCGGTAACCCCCGTTCCGTCCTATGCTGCCGACCTGGCAGACGAGGAACCGGAAGGCGAAACCGACGAAAATAAAGAAGTGGGCGCCCCTAAATTCTTGTCGCTGGAAGAAATCTTAGGTAAGGATACCGAAGAATTGACAAGAGAAGCACAGGGCCACTTTACCACTTCTAAGCTGGGTACTATCCCGTTCACAGCGATTTCTTACGACGACTACAAACAGGCTAAGAAAGATTGTGTAACCTATGAACAGGACGACAACGGGATAATCCAGACGAAAGTAGACGACGACAAGTTAATGACGAAAATTGTTATCTTGGCTGTAGACAAGGACAAGCGTAGCGACTTCACTTTTGCAAATGGCGCATTGCTGAAAAAATTAGGTGTGTTCACGGCAGAAATGGCGTTAGGTAAGTTGTTATCGCCTGGCGAAATCGTAAACTTTGCCGTGAAGGTACAGAACGCTTCCGGCTTTGGTACAAAGAAAAAGAAGCAGATTAAAGAATCTGTAAAAAACTCCTAAAGTCGGACAGGGAAGCGAAGCTATTAGCCTATATCTGGAATACCCAGGGAAAGCTACCCAGCGAAATATATAACCTTCCCGAATCCGAAAAAGAGTTTGTGTATCAAGCCACCATACTTAAAATCAGAGAAGAACAGCGCATTGAAAGAGCAAGACGAAAGGGTAAGTAAGGTGGTATAAATGTCCGATTTTACAATGGGGGCAACCCTAACTTTAACGGATAATTTTAGTAGCACCCTAAACGCAGCCGGGGCAAACGCCGCCGCGTTCAAAGGTCAAGTTACCGGCATGACTTCGGCCATGGCTTCAAGTGCTACAGCCGTAACAGCTACGGCTACAGCCGCCGGGAACCTGGGTACCGAACTACAGGGAGCCGGTAACATGGCTGACGCTATGGGTAACCAGATAGGGAACGCTGTAGACGGCGTAAGCGAAATGGCGGATACCGTAGCAGATGTAGGCAGCGCCGCCCAGGCGGCCCAGTCGCCTATCCAGCAGACTACAGAGAGTACGAACCGCTGGAAAGCTGCTATGGACCAGTTCGACGCTGGTACCCAAAATCTTAAACAATTACCGGGAACCCTAAAAATGATAGCTTCCCAAAAACTTAACGGGCTGGTATCTTCCTTCCAGGAAGCCAGGCAGTCGGCTACACAGTTTCTTTCTACGGTAAAGAGTGTCGCCCAGCAGAAAATAACCAGTCTTGTATCCAGTTTTCGGGAATTTAAGTCTACTATCCAGGAAGGGCGTACCGGTGTTGTTGGCTTCGTAAACGCGCTTAAGAATATAGGGAAGATAAGCGTAACAGGCGTCGTTAATGGCGTGAAAAACTTAACTTCCAGTATGAAGCAGTTTGCGGCTATTAAAATTTCTGGTATCGTAAACAGTTTAAGCAACATTAAGGATAAAGCGACGGACGGCAAAAGCGGCGTAGAGGGGTTAAAAACCGCCCTACAAAAAGTAGCCAGTACGTCGCTTTCTGCTTTACATTCCGGGTTATCGAAAATCGGTAGCCTGGCAAAGTCCGCCGGGTCCGCTGTTTTAAGTGGGCTTGGAAAAGGAATAACCGCCGTAACAAAGGGCGTAGCCGCCGGTGTGGCGGCTGCTGGTACCGCTGTAGCCGGAGCCGCAGCGGCGTCCATAAAGGTAGGTTCCAACTTTGAAGCTGCTATGTCTTCTGTAGCTTCTATATCTGGGGCCACCGGTGCCGATTTTACGGCACTTGAAAGCAAGGCTAAACAGATGGGTGCTACTACAGCGTTTTCCGCTACAGAAGCGGCTAACGCTATGGAATATATGGCTATGGCTGGCTGGAAGACCCAGGAAATGACTTCCGGTATTGAAGGTATTATGAACTTGGCGGCTGCTTCCGGTGCTGACCTTGCCAGAACTTCCGATATTGTAACAGATGGCTTAACCGCGTTTGGTATGAAGGCCAACGAAAGCGGACGCTTCGCCGACGTTATGGCGGCTGCTTCCGCCAACGCAAATACCAACGTAGACTTAATGGGCGAAACCTTTAAGTACGTAGGTGCCGCCGCTGGTGCTATGGGCTATTCTATCGAAGATATGGCCGTGGCTACAGGTCTTATGGCTAACGCCGGTATCAAAGGTTCACAGGCGGGTACCGCCTTAAGAAGTACCATAACCAGACTTGCAAAACCGACCGCAGAAGCACAACGGGCTATGGACGCCCTGGGGCTTTCCGTTACAAATGGTGACGGGTCTATGAAGTCCTTCGGTGATATTATGGGCGATATGCGTAAGGGTATGCAAGGCATGACGGAAGACCAGAAGGCGGCCTACGCTGCCATGCTGGGCGGACAAGAAGCTATGTCCGGTCTTTTGGCTATCGCAAACGCCAGCGACGAAGACTTTAACAAGCTGACTTCCGCTATACAAGATTCTTCCGGCGCCGCCCAGGAAATGGCTGCTATTAAACTGGATAACCTTAAAGGCGACGTTACAATCCTTAAATCCGGCTTAGAAGGGCTGGGTATTGCGATTTACGATAACCTTAAAGGGCCACTTCGCGGAATTACACAGGAAGCTACCAGCATGGTATCTAACCTATCTTCCGCGCTACAGACGGGCGGCTTTGAAGGCCTCGTAGCCGAACTGGGTAACACACTTGGAACGGTGGTTACACAGATTGCGACGTATGCGCCGAAGGTTATAAACATGGGCGTACAGCTTATTCAGGGCTTCATAAACGGTATAAGGTCTAATTCCGGGGCTATTGCTTCGGGTGCCGCTACCACGGTAGCCGCTTTCATAAACGGGTTACTTGTGCTGATACCACAGGTTATTACGGTCGGCGCACAGCTTATACTACAATTCGCACAGGGTATAGCGACCTACATACCGCAGTTACTTACTACGGCGACACAGGGTATAGCTATGCTGGTTCAGGGCTTTACGCAAGGGTTACCCATGCTACTGTCTACGGCGACGCAGTTAATCATGGCATTGGTACAGGGTATCGTAGCAAATGCACCTATGCTGATATCGTCAGCGGTACAGGCGGTTACCACTTTCTTGTCTGGGATTTTGCAAATGTTACCGGTAATTTTACAAGCCGGTATTCAGTTAATTTTAGGATTGGTACAGGGAATTATTTCTAATATCCCCATGATTTTACAGTCCGCCGTAATGCTTATACAGCAGTTTGTACAGAGTATTACTACTATGCTGCCTATGATTATTCAGGGTGGTATACAGTTAATAATTTCACTTATTCAGGGTATTATCTCAAATATTGGTAATATCGTTCAGGCAGCCGTACAGATTGTAATAGCTTTAGCCGCTGGTCTTATACAGGCAATCCCACAGCTGGTAGCAGCTGTACCGCAACTGATTAGTGCAATTATCGACACAATTTTAAGCACTGACTGGTTAGCTGTAGGTGGCGACATCATAAAGGGAATAGGTGACGGTATCATTAATGGCGTAGGAGCTATTGGTGGTGCTATTGGTGACTTCTTCGGTGGTATAGGTGACTGGTTTACTGGTGGAGAAGAAGGCGGAAGTAACGCGGCGGAAGGTGCTGCAAGTGGCATTTCTTCCAACGCCGGTACTGTGTCGTCTGCCGCTCAATCTGTATCTGAACAAGCTTCACAGTCGTTCCAGTTTAATACAGGAGCGATAAACGGATATGGAGCAGAAGCTACGAACAGCCTTCTTGAATCATTACAGAATGGTGGGGGTCAAGTTCCAGAAGCAGCTACAAAGATTGCAACAGACACCGAAAAAGCTTTCCAAACAGGTTTTGAGGGTATAGACCTAAGCCAGTATGGTATGGACATGGGAACAGACCTGACAGCCGGTTTTGAGGGTATAGACCTAAGTCAGTACGGTGTAGATATGGGAACCGACTTAACGTCCGGCTTTGAAGGTATAGACCTAAGTCAGTACGGTGTTAATATGGGAACCGACTTAGGACAGGGTGTTACTACTGGACTTGATACCGCCAACGCACAAGTGGCGGCGTCTACACAGCAGTTAAGCACAACACTTACTACAGGGCTTAGTCAGTCACTTACTACGGCTTCTACGGAAGCCACAACAGCTATAAACCAGATGGGTACGGCTATCGGTGAAGCACTTACGCAAAGCTTTACAACGGCTGGAACGACGGCGACGACCGCCGCTACTACTATGGGAACGTCCATTAGTGAAGCGATTTCTACCAGCCTTTCGACGGCTTCTACAGGTGCTACTACGGCGGCTTCGCAGATGGGTACCAGCATAGGTACGGCTATATCTTCCAGTCTGTCAGCTGCCACCGGTACGGTGACCGCCGCCGGTACGGCGTTAGGAACCCAAACGGTAACCGCGGTACGGACCGGTTTAAGCGGTGCTTCCCCTGGTCTTATGGCTGTAGCACTTACCGCGGGTATTGCCATGGTGACCGGCCTTAGAAGCGTGATTACAGCTACTACGCCGTCCGCTGTAGCGGCGGCTACGAATTGCGGTAACCAGGCTGTACAAGGTATGGCACGTGGTATTTTAGCCGGAATGGGTGCGGCAACGTCCGCCGCCAGGACGGTAGTAACTTCGGTGACCGCTGTTTTTAACAGCATAAATTTACACGGTGCGGGCGTAAATGCCGCCGCCGGTTTTGCCGCCGGTCTTTCTTCCGGCGCCGGTGCTATTATGGCTGTAGCGTCGTCCATAGCCGCCAGCGTAAGGTCTACGATTCAGTCCGCCTTACAGATTCACAGCCCTTCACGGGTAATGATGGAAATGGGGCAGTTTACAGGACAAGGGCTTGCGGTAGGTATGGAAAACATGGTAGCCACGGTACGTAGGGCCGCTTCTGGTCTTGCGGACGGAATAACCGCACCTATAAGCTACACGGCGGAACGCGCACCGCTAGAGGACGTACAAAGCGGATTCACAGCGCCGCCAGCGGTGCCCGGAAATGTTCCGATAAGCGCCAGCGGTGCCAGTAAGTCGCAGCAGTTACGGAAGGAAATTAAACTGGTGATTGAAAGAATTATTCTCAATGACACAGGGGATAAGGACAAACGCCAGCTTGTAAAAGAACTTCTGGAACAGCTTATAGACGAATTGGCGGGCGCAGACGAAATTATCAGTAATGCAGATTGGGGGGAACTGTTATAGATGAAAGGCGATATAACTGTAAACATTACCTTAAAGGTGGGTAGCGATTCCATAAACATACCGGTGATACCGGCTAAGTTATCGGTCGCTTTCGGTAACAGTACGCCGAAGACTGTAGATATATGGCAACGAGGGGAAGTTGATTTTAGTAACGGTAAGGAATTGGACGGCCTGGGCTGGTCGTCCTTCTTCCCGACCAGATACGACCCTTCTTACTGTAAGTACAAAAATCTGAAAAAGCCTACTTGGTACCGGGATAAGCTGGAAGGTTGGAAGAAGGATAACAAAGTGATTCAAGTTATTTGTCCGGCTTTCAGCCTTAACAAAAAAATGAAAATACGGGTTTTCCAGGGAGAGTACAAAGGACCCGAAGGGGATTTTTATTACGAACTGGAATTTAAAGAGTACGTAAAACTTCCCCAGGTAAAGGTAGAAGCGAAGAAGTACATTGTTGTACAGAAGCGCGACCCTGTACCTATTCAGAGGCCTTCTGGCGGGAACAAGACAGCCATTAAAAAAGGCGACAAGGTACGGTTTAAGGGCGGCCCCGTGTATATTTCTTCTGACGCCGCACGGCCTACGGTAAACCGCGGGGCGGCTGAATGTAACTGTACCATAGTCAATAGCAACGCCCACCCGTACCACTTAATTTATTATAGTGGTTCAATGGTGTATGGCTGGGTAAATGCTTCGGACTGTGAAAAAATCTAGGGGGGTTAAAGCGTGGGAAAATTACAGCTAAAAATAGACGGTAAGGACTTTACCGGGCTACTTACCGGGAATCCCGTTATCAAAGAGCAGCTTAACGCTTGCTGTAGGACGCTCACGTTTGACCTTGCCCTACTTGGAATCAAACAAGACCTTTTAGCCCATAAGGTGGAACTGTACTACAGTAATATGCGGTGGTTTATCGGTGAGATTAAGAAGCAGACGGAAGCACACGACGGGTTAAATAAGTTGACTGCTTACGACCCGCTGTTTTTGTTTTCAAAGAACGACGACGACTACTACTTTAAGAATCAGACGGCTACACAGATGGCTAAGACTATGGCCGACAAGATAGGGGTAAAGGTCTATAAGCTGGAAAACACGAAAGCCGTAATCGGGTATATGCTTTATAAAAAAGGTTCGCCGGATAAAATCATGGTGGACGCTTTAGCCCGAACCTGGAACGCCGGGGGCGATAAATTTTGGTTCCGGTACGACCCGGAACATGACGGCGTACTTCTTAAGCGCCGGTCGGTTCCGACTATGATATGGGCGTTTAAGACTGGCGGTAATCTTATATCCGCCAGCCGTGAACGGACCATAGAAGAAATGTACAACACCGTGAAACTGATTAACCGGGAAACCGGTAAAACCGTGTCAAAAGTAAACGCCAAAAACAAGGCGCTATACGGGAATACTCAATACTATGAGGAAATCAACGACAAGGACACGAACTTAGACAGTTACGCAGCGGAAAAGCTGAAATCTCTATCTAAGGTTAAGTCTACGCTTAAGATGTCCGGTACCAATTCCGACGGTGCCATGGGTCAATTTTTTGTAGGCGACCCGCTGTATGTCGAAGAAAAGAATACCGGACTTGTGGGCGGCTTTTGGGTGCGTAATGTATCCCATACCTTTCTGGCAGACGACGCTATACAGCTGGACTTTGACCTTACAGCCACCGAAGATATACCGGAAATCCAGTACGACGACAGCAAAGCGAAGGCGGAATGTAAAGGAAAAACGACGACCGCCCTACACGTTCGGTCTGGTGCTGGTACCGGGAACGCTTCAAAAGGTGTTTGGCCTGGCGGTACAGAACTTACCATAACCGGTAAATCCGGCGACTGGTACGAAGTAACAGGAAAGTTAAACGGTAAAGAGGTAAGCGGTTATTCTCACAAGGCTTACATAAAAATAACTTCGGGAGAAGTACCGAAGTAGAAAGAAGGTGTGTAATATGTTAAGTTCTGTAGACGCTTTACGGACCGTCCGCGGTACCGATGATAAGGACCCGGTATTAGAAGGTATCCACATTTTACAGGCGACGACCGCCGAACCGAACCCGGTTACCTTTAAGATAGTCGGTACAGAATTAAGCGTAGACGCCGGAATGTTTGATATACCGGTAAGCGTGTACCCGATATGTAAGGGGGATACCTTTTTAGCGTTCCCGCTTGTCGGGGCGGAACACCAGCGCTGGGCTATCCTACAAAAACTGAACGGCAGCGGAAGGACTGGCACCATGACAGGCGGAAACAGCTGTAGGGTTGACGGGGTAGCCGTTACCTATAGCGGTGATAAAATAAAAGCCCCTAGAAGCGCGGTAGCCGGTGACCGTGTAGCGGTTATTCCTTTCGGGGAACCGGATAACGTAAAATACGCCTTGGCACCATTGGACTACAGAATTTATACGGAGTGTGGTTATTATGGCAGAGAACACTAATTTAAGGGTACCTGTCTTTAACTTCGATACCGGGGAATTTGAAGTAGGTATAAGCGGCGCGGTTAAAACTGTGGTAGGTTCCCAGGCAGTCGGCCAGATTGCGCTTAAGGCAGAACTTACAGAGCGGGGCGTCTTTCCTGTTTATGGTGACTATGAGGATGAAGAAAATAACCACGTATACGGAAGCGACGTAAAAGCCGTCGGTATATGTGGGGAATTTCCGAAAGACGTAAGACTGTCAGAGATACAGAGAGCCGTGGAAGAAGCCATAGCCTACGACCCGTGGATAGTATCCGTAGACGAAGTTACCGTAGACGAAGGAACCGACCGAAACGGGAAACCGTGCTTTATTGTGTCAATCCGATTTACAGATATTTTTCAAAACGAGGTTCTGGTAGAGGGGGTGGAAGTGTAATGGAAAAAAGACCAGAATACGTACCGGTGTTTATACAGACGGCGAAAGAGATAAAAGACTTTCTGTTAAGTCAAATACCGGACACGTGGCGTAAAGAGCCGGGCGACTTTACTTACGATACGATTTTACCAGACGTAGCCCAGGTTATGCAGCTGGAAATAAGCGCCGACCGTATCCTACAAAATGCCTTCCCCCAGTATTGCGAAGACGAACGCCTACAAGACCACATGAACGTAAGGGGGCTTACCCGTATCGAAGCCACGGCAAATAAAAGGGTACTGTCTATCATAGCCGACCCAGGTGTACGGATACCGAAAGACTACAAGTTTACTTCCGTCGTCGTTGATGGGGAAGGGAACCCTATAGAGTTTGTAGCGGATTCTGAAACCATATTTTTGTCGGAAGACGCTGTAGACGTCCGGGTAACCTGTAGCTTGTCGGGGCCAGTCGGAAACCTGGCTACTGGAAGCGAATTTATCCTACAGCCACCTATCGCCGGTGTAACGTCCATAGAAGACCAGGGTACTATCGTAGCGGCTGCCGAAAGGGAAAGTCCAGATGAAGCCTGGACACGTATTAAGGACAAAGCGGAAAATCCGGATACCGGCGGAAATGTGAACGACTATAAGCGCTGGGTAGTTAATGGCTTTTATGAAGACTACGGTGTAAAGGTCGGGAAGGTTCTTATAGATATGTGCTGGGAAAAGGAAAACGGACACGACGGGCGGGGAACGGTCCGGGTAATTTGTGTGGGAAGTGAGTACGAACCCCTGGACGACGCTGTGATAGCTGATATTAAAGAATACCTTGACCCGAAAGAGTTTGAGGGATACGGCTACGGTAAAGCGCCTGGCGGTGCTGTAGTGACGGTGATAACCGGTACACGGTATCCGATAGAGGTAGCGGCTAAAGTCGTGTACGAAAGGAACGTAGACAGGGCGGCAGTTCTACAGCGTTTCAAAGAAGACCTTACGGAGTATATACACTCACGGGTATTTGACCGTGACGAAGATACGAAGGAACTTAGCCCCATAGCTTATAACAAAATAGGTGCAATCCTTGGTACATTGTCTGGCATTGCAAATTATAGCAATCTGACAGTAAACGGCGGAACCGAAGATATAAGGATTGAACCTTTCCAGATACCGGAGTTAGGGGAAGTGGTCTTAACATGATACGGAATTTCGACTACTCAAAGATACACATAAGCGAACGTACCCAGGGTATGGTAGATTCTTCCGCCGACTACCTACAGGAAAGCAAGTTGTTTTTCTACCTTATGAACGCAAAGGGTAGAGGGTATGACAAAGTAAATACAAAGCTGGACGACTTAGCCCTACAGTTATCGCCGCTATCGGCGACCTGGGGGCTTATTTACTGGGAAGAAAGCGTAGGGCTTCCTATGTCGCCAGACGAACCACCAGAACAGCGACGCCCTAAAGTGCTGGCAAGGCTACAGAACTATGAAAACTTCGGGGCGCCTATGATACACCGGATAGCCGCCGGTTTTGGCGAAGAAATCCGGGTGTATATAGATGTCGCGGAATGTCTGGTTACGGTGGTTTTTCAAAGGGGCGTTCCTACATTCCTTACGGACTTTCAACACGCCGTAAACAACATTATACACGCCCACTTGGGAACCGAATATAAATTTGAGTACAACATATACGGCGGCCTTGTCGCCGTGACACGCTACCATGTGTACGGGTATCGTGTGCCGGAAGCTGGGGAACTTGTGTATTGCGGTACGCTTCCGTCTATATCTACAGAAGGGCGTATGTATAACGCCGACTTGGGTATGGGTGCGGAAGGCTATACCGTGCTTCGGGATTACAACCTAACTGGAACGATTGCCAGCGGTCCGCTACCTTTCGTGTCCACCGAAGGACTGGTATATAGTACCGTGATAGCAGAAACAGCAGACGGCACGATTACCATAAATACTTATAAACAATCTGGCGAAGCAGATACCGGAGTGTTACCGGAAACGACGACCGAAGGGCGGATTTACAGCGCTGTAGTGTCTGCAAGCGGTGAGTATTCCGAAACAGTTACACGGTATGCGGAAGCCGGAGAATTAGAAACGGGGGAAAGTGCTTATGATTGAAACCAAAGGTTTAGCCGTGTTTAACAGGGCGATAGCCGGTACTTTCGCCAGGGCTGTATGTACCATCAGCGGAAAGGACTATACCTTACCGATTCACAGCATTTCTGTAGATGGTGCTACTTTTACGGTCAACATTTATCTGGACGATACCATAAACGGCCAGGTAACAAACACAAAGTTGTATGACAAAGACGGCGTTCTTCTCATACAGCGACCGGATAGAGTGGACAAGCCCAGCGAAAAGAACTTGTTAATTGTATTTAATCTGGAACTTAAGGAGGTATCGCCGTGAGTGATGAAATTACCAGACAGCCCATAGAGTGGGACCCGATAGAGTGGTTAGACCGCATTATCAACGGGGAACAGACCTACACCTTACAGGAAGTACCAGGGAACAGCGGACACTACCGACTTGTACCAGATAGCGTACAGGTTATTCAAAAAGGTACGTCGCTGTCACAGTCAAACCTTAACCGTATGTCGGACGGCATCAGCTTCGGAAACCATGTTATCGGGGCGATTGCGGCCGAAGCACTTAGACAGTCTGGATTAGCACACCATAACCGAAAGGTGGATTTTGAGAAGCGCTTCTTACAGGGAGAAGCTACCATTACTGGTACGCCTGGGGAATACTTTTCAAGTGCGTACCCTTTTGTGTTGGTGCCGATTCCGACGGGAACGGAACACGCACAAACGAATACGCCACACTACGACGTGACACTATGTGTCACGGCCGCAGACGATATAGGTAAAGCGAATCTGGAAGTATACGACAAGGCAAGTAACGGCTTTAAGGTACGTAACCTTGGCAGTGCAAAGTCAGTAAGCTTTACCTGGACTATCATCAACACCACTATCAAATAAAGGGGGCAAATTAAAATGAAAATCCAACACGTAAACAGTGGTAAAAAAGCCACGTGGAGAACAAAAGGAACGGTCTTACAGCTTACGGTACCCGGTGCCGGTTCTATCGAAATCGACCTTAACGAAGAATTACAGGATACTGCCGTAAATGTGGACGTAAGCCTTACTTCTGATTTTACCGGTCTGGAAAAGGGTGTAGGAAACTGGTACGTGGCTTCTGTGAAGATTCCGGCAAGGGAATACGACTACCAGCCGACCGGGGAAGTAGACAAGGAAGGCTACGATATTCTGGAAGAACTTCCGTGTGATGTAAACATGAGAGACGTAACACTGTGTCTATGGGGTATCCCGGACCTTGTGAGCGTACAGAGAATAACCGAAAGTGAGGTACAGTAATATGGCATTCACATTTTCAATGAAGGACACTTACAGACAGTCGGTAGAAGCTGCCAGTGGTGGGAAACAGACCGTTCTTTACGACAATAAGGGTAATCCGTCGATTATGAACATCGTACCCAGACAGACGTATAAATCACTGGCTGTAGGTGACAACGACAAGACACACCACGCCTGGGTAATCAACGGTAAAGAGGTACCGGAAATCTTTATAGGTACCTATCTGGCGTATGTACATGATGGCAGAGCCTACAGCTTGCCAGGACAAGTACCGAAGGTGTATACGAACCACGACCAGGCTGTAGCTTATTGTCGGGCAAAGGGTGAGGGCTGGCACTGTATGACAAATGCAGAATACGCAGCTATCGCCCTGTGGTGTAAGAAAAACGGCTATTACCCACGCGGAAATAACAACTATGGTAGCGACCACGCCTACCCACACGAAACCTGTAGACCGGCCACGGTAGGCAGCGACGGACGTACTAACCTTGGGCTGACCGGTTCCGGGCCGTGTTCCTGGACCCACGACGGCACGCCAGCCGGTATCTACGGATTGAACGGCGACGCCTGGGAATGGGCTACCGGTCTTCGCACTGTAGATGGTGAAATCCAGATTTTAGAGGATAACAACGCCGCCTTATTCAGTGCCGACTTGACCGCTGGTAGCGCCCAGTGGAAAGCCATTTTAGAAGACGGTACCTTAGTGGCACCTGGAACGGCTGGAACGATTAAGGTAGAGCCTACGGCGGAAGGGTCCGGGGCTATCCGGTACACGAAGAATGTACAGTTTAGAACTTCTGGCGACCAGTGGCCTTCGGCACCTTTTAAGTCAATGGCTGTAGAATCCGGTATCAGTAAAATGCCGGATATTATGAAAGCCCTTGCACTGTACAGAACTGACGACACCGACCATGGCGAAGATAGAATGTACGCAAGAAATGACGGTGAAAAGTGCTTCTTCCGCGGTGGTTCTTGGGCCTCCGGGTCTCACGCTGGCGTGTTCTATCTGGGCGGCGGCTACCCGCGGTCGTACTCGGTCAGCACCGTTGGCTTCCGCCCCGCTTATATTCGTTTGTAAATCTGTAGTGGCCGCGATAGCGGACACCGCCACTTAAAGGAGTGATAAAACTATGGCGGACACCAGGGAACTTTATATTAAAACGAAGGTGGAAGATATGATTATATACGGTAACGTTTGCCTTAAGCAATTTCCGAAACATGAGCGGTACGCCCTGGCTTCGGAAATACGTACTTGTATGTATCGTATCCTTGGTATCGTCATAGAAACGAACCATAAACACTACAAAAAGACTACGCTTACCGAACTGGATATAGAAGTTGGTAAATTACGGTCCTACCTTCGCTTATCCGCTAACCCAGAACTTAAATACCTTTCAGTGGATAAATACGGGCGCTGGGCGAAAATGGTAGATGAAATAGGTCGTATGGTCGGCGGTTGGATACAGTCGGTAAGCAAATGAATACTTTGGGTACATAACATTAATTGTTGCTTCTTCCGCGGTGGTAATTGGAACAACGGGTCTAACGCTGGCGTGTTCTATCTGAACGGCAACAACCCGCGGTCGAACTCGAACAGCAACATTGGCTTCCGCCCCGCTTAACCCGGAAATCCTCTAGTCTACAGCTTAAGGGCTGTAACACGCGACCGGGTAAAGGGTTATGTATCCGCGCCGTAAGGCGAAAAACAGAGGTTAGGAACGGACGTACTTTAGTAGCTTCGGCGAAAGGTGCGACACGCTGAATATGAAACACGGAAGGTAACAGTTATGGCAAAACGCATAGGCAATATCTATCTTCCGAACTGTGACTATAGTAGCCTGTATCACGCATACCGGAAAGCCGCAAAGGGTAAGCGGTACCGGTCAGACGTGCTACAGTTTACCGATAACCTTGAAGGTAATCTGTTATCCCTGTTAGACGACTTACAGAATCACACGTACACGGTAGGCGAATACCGGGAATTTTACGTCTATGAGCCGAAGAAGCGGCTTATTATGTCGCTTCCATTCCGTGACCGTGTAGCCCAATGGTGGGCGTACTCACTATTGTACCCCATCTTCGACAAGACGTTTATTGAAGACAGCTACGCTTGTAGAAAAGGTAAAGGCCAGAAGGCGGCAGCCGACCGGCTACAGGAAATGCTTAAGCAAACGGAAGTTTTGGGCGGTGACTGGTACTACCTAAAGCTGGACATAGCAAAGTATTTCTACCGGATTTATCACGACAAGCTGTTAGAGATAATCGAAAGAAAAATAAAAGACCCGGATATGTTAAGGCTTCTGGCGGAAATCGTCAAAGGCGACGGTACAAATTGCTTCGGCTTGTCTATCTGTGACAACGTGGAAGAAGCTGTAAGGCTTTCAGACCGTGGTATGCCTATCGGAAACCTTACCAGTCAGCTATTGGCAAATGTCTACTTGAATGAGTTAGACCAGTTCTGTAAAAAGGTTCTTGGAACAAAATTTTATATACGGTACATGGACGACGTAATTATACTGGCGAAAAGCAAGGAAGAATTACACGAAATTAAGCGCCGTATAGAAAAGTTCCTTGAAGAAGAATTGCAGCTTAACTTAAACAAGAAAACTTGTATACGTCCGGTGTCTATGGGTATTCAGTTTGTGGGCTTACATATATGGTCTACACACCGAACTGTAAGAAAGTCTACATCATTACGTATCAAACGCCGACTTAAGGCGTCTGCTAAGAGATACAAGGCGGGGAAAATCACTTATGAAACGTATAACAGTACGTTGCAATCCTACGTAGGAATGACAAAACACAATGACTGTTATCGCTTTAGGCTACATCTGCTGAATGATGTAGAAACCATATTGAATGAAAGAGGGGTAGCGTAATGTGATTGCCGAAAACACGACTTTAACATTTACCTTTATTATCGCCTTGGTTACCGTGGGCTGTACTCTGTATAACACGTTCCATAACAAGAGGAACCACGACGAAACAGGGGAAGAAAAACACATTAAAGAGATAACCACAAGGGCCGTAGAAATGGCAAAGATTGAATCTAAGTTAGACCAGATAAGCGCCGACGTCCGTTACATACGCGACGACGTTACCGGTACAAAAAAGGAAATACGGGAACTGGATAAACGGGTGGCGCTTCTCGACGTTTCCATACGTTCCGCACATAAGCGCATGGACGGCGCCGGTATTGGTAAAGCAGAGCCAGAAATAAGAAAGGACGATTGAGTATGAAAAACAACGAAGTACAGAAAATGACAGCTGTAGAGAACAGCAAGGAACAGGGCACCAAAATTAACCTTAAAGTACGTCTGAAAAATAAAGCCTTCTGGCTTGCGCTTATTCCGGCGGTACTTTTGCTGGTACAGGTAGTGGCCGCAGTATTCGGGTACACCCTGTACTTAGGCGACCTGGGTAACAAGCTGCTGGCGGTAGTAAACGCCGTCTTCGCAGTTCTTACTATTTTGGGCGTCGTGGTAGACCCGACGACCCAGGGCGTAGGAGATAGCGCCCAGGCACTTACTTACACCGAACCAAAATAACTTTTAACTGGACGCCGTGCGGGGCGTCCTTTTTCTTTTGCAAAGGGGGCAATACCTTATGACGAAAAACGAATTTATTAAGGCGATAGCCGGGTATGTACAGAAGTACGCCTACGTGTATGGAATCCTGGTACATAGTCCAATTATCGCCCAGGCAATGCTTGAAAGCGGCTGGGGGGAATCCAAACTATCAACGGTGTACCATAACTACTTTGGGCTGAAATGTGGTACAAAGTGGACCGGTAAATCTGTAAACATGACTACACAGGAAGAATACCAGCCCGGAACACTTACCACTATTAAAGACAACTTCCGTGTATACGACAGCATGGAAGAAGGGGTTAAGGGATATTTTGAATTTATCCAGCTTGCCAGATATCAGAACTTAAGAGGTATCACCGACCCACAGAAATATCTTGAAACTATCAAAGCAGACGGTTACGCTACCAGTTCTTCCTATGTGACTAACACTATGAAGCTGGTAACACAGTATAACCTTACACAGTACGACGGAAAGGAAGCGGTCACTATGATGAAAACAGAAAAGGCAACACAGCAAATGGAAGCATGGGCGAAAGACGACAGCCACGGGTATGACCAAATTTACCGCTGGGGAGAAAAAGGGGATTACGATTGTTCCGCCGCTGTAATTCAGGCGTGGGAAAATGCGGGTGTTCCCGTAAAGTCAAATGGGGCAACCTACACTGGTAATATGTTGAGCGTATTTAAAAAATGTGGTTTTACTGACGTCACAAGTCAGGTAAACCGAAACACGGGTGCCGGAATGAAAAGGGGCGACGTACTCTTAAATACAGCACACCATACCGCTATGTATTGTGGTAATGGATACGAAGTGGAAGCCAGCATTAACGAAAAGGGTACAGCGACCGGTGGTAAGCCTGGTGACCAGACTGGTAGAGAATTTCTAATTCGTGCTTACCGTAACTATCCATGGACATACGTATTACGGTACCCGGAAAGCGGGGCGACGACTACTAAAAAAACTTTGGACGAAATCGCAAAAGAGGTATTAGCCGGTATGTGGGGGAATGGTGATAACCGTAAAAACGCCCTACAGGCTGCCGGTTATGACTACGCGGCTGTACAAGCAAAGGTAAATGAGCTATGTTCCGGGAAAGCACCAACACCCACAAAGTCTGTAGAAGACGTGGCAAAAGAAGTATTAGCTGGTCAGTGGGGGAACGGTGACGCCAGGAAGAACGCTTTAAGCGCTGCTGGGTATGATTATAACGCCGTCCAGGCTAAGGTTAACCAGCTTTGCACAGGGGGCGGCGATAAATCCGTGGATACCGTGGCACGAGAGGTTATTGCCGGTAAATGGGGCAACGGTAACGAACGTAGGCAAAGGTTAGAATCTGCCGGTTATAACTACGCAGCGGTACAGAACAGGGTAAATCAGCTATTATAAACATTATTAAGAGTAAGCGGTTACTTCGGTAGCCGCTTTCTTTTTTTTGTATATTAGGAAAGTCCTTACTGAAAACGAGTTATGTAAACCGA